>Ga0334889_1000210_pt1 | contig 97395 bp, 83 predicted proteins | sample GraSluR1_MG_2_FD_207222 | JGI IMG/M metagenome (GOLD analysis project Ga0334889, IMG submission 207222) | Sludge microbial communities from methane-producing bioreactor in Wageningen University, Netherlands - Granular Sludge_8_08-R1 | ecosystem: Engineered > Bioreactor > Anaerobic > Unclassified...
CGAAAAAACTCGAAGAACTTTCCCCCCTCTTCCGCTCGAAGGGGATTGTCTGGAAGAAGGAACGCACCAACAGCGGTTTCTGGGTGACTCTCGGAACTGTTCCCGGAGCAGAAGACACAGGGCGTGCAGATGGCCGTGCAGAAAGAAATTTATCTACACTGTATCTGCACCGCGCAAACATCGATGAACACTGGGAAAGTGCAGATAGTGAAGATAGTGTAGATAAAATACCACCGTCTACCTGTGCGAGTTCAAAAGTTCGGATACCCGGATCTGAATCCGCACTTTTTGAAGATGAAAAATCCCCCATGGTGGAAAATCATCTTCACTTTCTGCACGATGTGCACAATCCCTGTGATAGCAAGCTTTCGGAGAGTGCAGATGCAGTGAAGATAGAACGTTCATCTGCACCCGTTTCTGCACGGTCGAAAATCCCCCCTGTGGTTTCAGGCGGTCCGTACACTTTCAAAAACCTTCCTCCCGAAGTCGCCGCCGAATGGCTGGCGTCTCAGCCGGAGGACATACTTCGGGAAATCGCGGCGAAGGCCAAGAAGGACTACGATCCCATCATGAACCGAAGCGAAAAGAGCGCGTTCGAGGACGCGATGAAGTCCGCCTATCTGAAGGCTCATCCGGTCGAGGAGAAGACAGTCGAAAGAATGTCCTTTCCCGGAGAAGCACTCGGCCTGAAGCGCACGAATCCATTTCTGGAGGAGGAAGAGGAATGAGGCCTGAAACGTTTCTGAAGCGCCTGGACGAGCACGGTCTTCTCGTCGGCATCCATCCGTCCGGAAGGATCGTCCTCGGCGGCCCGAAAGAGAAAATCTCCCTGGCCCGCGAAGCTCTGGAAAAGTTTTCTCGATTGGAAGCGAAAGTTCTTGTGATTTTATCGAGACGTCCTGATCTTCCGGAGGGCTCCATGCTGGCGGATCTTCTCGAAGAAAGGGCGGCGATACTGGAGGCTGACGAACTCCCCTTCGATATCGAGTCTGCCGCGTTCGCCCTCATCGGACCGTGGACGCCGGAGGATACTGAGACATAGCCCAGGAAACCATGCGCCTCTTCCGCCGTCGGATGCAGTCGAGGCGCATGGGCATATGGTCCGGGAAAAAAGGTACTTTCCGGACCATATGCCGCAGGGGTCGGGCAGGGCGCGCCGATCACCCGCGTAAAAATCAAAAAAATCTGGTTAAGGTTTATATATTCAGATATGGATGCATGCAATGGATACTGTATACATCTACTTTTGGAGGGATCGAGCTCATGATCGTAACAACAGGTGAGTTGAAGAAACTCTTCGGAGTGTCGGACGTTGCGCTCCACAAATGGAAACTAGCAGGCTGTCCGAAGGCGGGGCGTGGACGCTGGAACCTCAATGAGGTTCTAAGCTGGCGGCTCTCGAGGGACGGCAATACCGGGACCGGCGGTGAGATGAAACTCCGCAAGCTCCGGGCCGACGTCGAGTTCCGGGAGGAAAGAGCGCAGCGGGAAAGACTTCTGAGAGAACGTCTCGAGGAGACGGTCTTCCGGCGGGAGGACGTTCAAGAGGCATGGGTTGAGCGTGTGGAGGAACTGACGGAGAGGTTGTCGGAATTCCCCGCCGTTTTGGCCAGGGCGCTCGTTCGTGCTGACGAGAACGAGATGCAGGAAATCGTTGCTGAGCATGTTCGGGGGTTTCTTCTCGACATGGCCGGGCGAGGGGGGGATCAGGAATGAACTTCGTCCGCGAAGACTGGCGTCTCTTTCTCAAGAAGGATACGCTGGCTCAAATGGCCGGGGTTGAACAGCTCGATCTCATCCCCCTTGTGGTCAAGGAGCTTGTCGACAACGCGCTGGACACCATGGAGGAAACTCGGGGGGATGTCTCCTGCGTCTCCCTCGGCCTTGTCCCCGGCGGTTTCCACGTCTCGGACGGCGGACCGGGATTCAACCGAGAGGAGCTGACAAGGGCCTTCTCCGTCAATCGGCCTCTCGTTTCGTCGAAGCTCCTGCGCCTCCCTTCTCGGGGAGCACTCGGGAATGGTCTTCGGGTTGTTGCCGGGGCGGCCGTTGCGTTCGACGCCTCGCTGATCGTTCACATGAGAGGGGCGCGTTACCAACTCGCAGTGCGGAGAGAAGACGGATCTACCTGGATCTCGAACGAGTCAAAATCTGAATATCGGGGAACTCGCGTCGAGGTTCTCTTCGGAGGAGACCTCGTAGTGGAATACGATCTTCGATGGGGGAGAATGACTCTCCTGCTCTCCGCCGGGGGAAGGTACTCGGGATTGACCTCCTCCTACTGGTACTCGGCGGCGGATCTCCTCGAACTCTTTCACTCCGCCGACGGAACCGTTCGGGATGTGGTCTCTCTGTTCGAGGGGAATTCAGGAGCGAAAGCCGGAAAAGTGGCCGCTCCCTGGGAGAGAAAGAGGGCGAAGGAGCTTGACCTTTCCGACTCCGAAAAGATTCTCGTCTCCATGCGAGAGAACGCGAAGCCCTTCAACCATGAACGCCTCGGGAAAATTGGAGAGATCCCCGGACTGCAATCGTCCTATGTCCACATGACCGGGGAGTATCCTACAGACACTGGCCTTCTCATTCCCTTCGCCGTCGATGTGTGGGCCGAAGCAGCCGACATCCCCGCACTTTTCTTTGCACTGAACCGGACGCCGACGCCTGGAAGGTGCTATACGAGTCACCACAGAAACGAGCAGACCTTCTCTCTTCCTGGATATTGGAAGGAGATCAAGACGGGGAGGACGCCTCTCTCCGCGACGATCAACATCACGACGCCCTGCGTCGCGTTCACGAACAACGGAAAATCCCCCGACCTCTCCTCTTTGCTGGATACGGGGATCGTCGACGAGGCGATCAGAAGAGCGGCATCGAAGGCGAAGACCGTACCCAGGCAGGAGAGGCCGCGAGATGAGATCGTCTCGAAGAAACGGGCGATTCTGGAAGCCATTCCCGACGCCGTTCTGGCCGCCGGGGGGAGCGGACGGTACGAGTTCTCGCAGCGACAGCTCTTCTATGTCGTCCGCCCCTCTGTGATCGAGGCCGCAGGGAGTGAACCGGACTACGGCTACTTCTGCGAAATACTGACCGAGTACGAGTCGGAGCGCGAGGACATCAAGGGGCTGTATCGAGACAACCGGGGAGTTCTCTACATTCCCCATACGGGAGATGAGATCCCCATAGGGACGCGCACCGTCGCGGGATTCAGAAGGCCGGAATGGACCTTCCACAAGATCGTCTACTGCGAGAAGGAGGGGTTCTTCCCGATACTCCGTTCGGCGAAATGGCCGGAACGATGGGATTGCGCGCTCCTGACCTCGAAAGGCTATGCGTCGAGGGCGGTCAAAGATCTTCTCGACCTCCTCGGAGACGACGGGGAACCGATAGAAGTCTTCTGCATCCATGACGCCGACCTCGACGGGACACGCATCTATCAGACGCTGGTCGAGGAGACGAAGAGCCGGGGAAAGAGGCGGGTGGAGATCCACAACCTCGGACTGGAACCGGGCGAAGGCGTGGAGATGGGCCTCGCGGTGGAGAAGGTGGACCGGAAGACGGAGAAGGAACCGGCGAACTACGTCCCGCACGAATGGAGGCGTTGGCTGAAGAAGAACCGCATCGAACTGAACGCCATGTCGACGCCCCAGTTCATCGGATGGCTCGACGCGAAGATGGAACAGTTCGCCCCGCCGAAGCTGCTCCCGCCGGAAGAGGTTGTCCGCCGGAAATACAGAAAAACTCTTCTCCGCAAGCTGAATGATACGGTCAAGAAAAGCATCCTCCGCGAGGCAGGGTACCATGTGAGAACAAGAACTCTTTACAGAAAGGCGCTCGTAGGAATGGATGAACTCGACTGGAACACGTGCATCGTCTCCGCTCTGGAAGAAGATAGGTCGAAGGAGTGGAGGGAACCCGTCTCCGCCCTGGCCGAAGAGACGGCTCGAAAGGCTGTTTCTTGAAAATTCCTCGTTTTCGATGGCTTACGAGCAAGCTCGGGAAAATCCTTGAATAAGGAAATCTATATGATCGGGAGACGGGTACCCGTGGCCCGTCTCCTTTTCAAAAAAGAAGATACATTCTCTGACATTTTTTCCGCTCCATCGTACAAAAACAAAACAGGAGTATTGTAAGATTGCTCGGAGTTCCAACTTTTTGCAGCCGCGCAAATGATGAGGTGGTATTATGGTCTACTTGATCCAACCGAGAGAACTCATGCATATAGCCGCTATCTTTGTGATTTTTTCCCTGTCAACATTTTTAATAGTTTCACCTGCGAGGTCAATAGTATTTTTTAATATGATGGCATGTTTTTGTACGCTTGCCTCGGTGGACGTAGGTATCTTCAAATCGTCTTTCATTAATATGATATAGATAGAAGATAATAGCACTCGTTCTTTCATTGTGGCCTGTTTCCAATCTAGCATAGTGCCGTCAATCAGGTTGCTGTTCGCGCTAGCATGGGATACGAGCAACAGAAGAACTAATACAAAAGCAATAACCTTTTTCATTTAAATCGCCTCCTTATAAATTGAGAGGTTTAGGCTGGGCCTTTAACTTCATATAATCCTAAACTTCTCGCATGGGGTGTTGAAGAAAAAGTGTTGATTTTGCATGTTCAACGCGAAAAGCCATTTTAGTGGCAACTGTATCCCCTCCGCAGAAACTCTTCTTCAATGTCAAAAATTTCAACAAATTGAATCAGAAACATATCACCTAACATTGAAGCTGTCAACCATGTTTGGTACCAATACTGCGCTTCCTCCGTGCAAATGGTTCGCTTTTCTTTTATCAAACATCGATCTCCTCCTATAGTGTGAATCACTTCGACGAGAATGTTGACCTGTTCCTTTTGGTTAAATATCTCCTCTCATCTCTTGCGAGCGCTCAGGAAGCCCTAAAAAAATTGAGTGACTCTTTCAGCTCACAAAGGAAATGTTTCCGCTCGCCTAGAAAAACGCTTTCTAGAGCTTCTAAGCGGGACTTATCTTTCCCATACGTTTCTTCTTCTCGGGGAAGAGCGCCTTTACCGGGGAAGCCTTTTCATGGGCTCTCCGCAGATCGTCGTTCGACAAGGCAAGGTATGGTATTTTTCCGTCATGCTCAGGGTGGAATGCCCCATGCCTCTTTGAAGACTGAAGACGTCCATGCCGTTTCGGAGGGCTTCAAGGGCGTGCTGGTGTCGGAGATCGTATGCGGAGAATCTTTTCAGCCCCGCCTTCTCCGAATATCGTCGAAGCTGGATCGTCCATGCATGGGTATTCCATCGGTCTCCGTACGAAGTGCAGAAGACCGGCGTCTCGTTGTCCCACTCCTCGGGGCGGACTTCGAGAAGACGATTCATCATCCCCCCTGTGGATTCCGAGAAGAAGACCGTCCTTCCCTGCCTGGTCTTCGAGGTGGCGGGTCGTATGAAAGCTCTCCTGGAGTGGAGATCCACGTCGGACGGGCGAAGCTGCAAGCATTCGGAAGGCCTCGCTCCCGTGTCCAGCTGGAAGAGCAGGAGCGTTGAATCCCTCAACGCGGCGAAGCTCTCCGCGCCTATGACGTCGAGGATCTTCTTTATATCCTCCATCGCATGATCCACGATCCTCGGCGACTCCCGGCGATATTTCAATCCCTCGGCGGGGCTTGACGAGAAGACGCCTTCATTGACGCAGAACTCGAAGAAGGGACGAAGCGTCTTCAGTCGGACATTGTGCGTCGAAGGGGATATTCCTCCCTGTGAAAGGTGCTCTACCAGGCAATCCCTACAGGAGGGGCTCCACGCTGTGGGAAATCGTTTGAAGAAGAGGACGATGTTCTCCTTGTATCCTGAGAGTGTCTTTTCGGCTGCTCCCTGCGACTTTCTCCAAGTGAGAAAACGTGTCATTCCATCCTGCCAGGTTTGCGGGGCTTGTCTCCTAATGTCAATAATAGCGGCGTTTTTCATGGCGACTCCTCCTTGAAATGTAAGGTGAGCACCTTTTTGAAGCGGCGATTTTTGAGCACCTGCCAAGGGGTGAAAAAGGACTTGGAAAAAACAACACAAAATCTTTCTTCTTCGACGCGAGTGTTGACAGAATCCCTCAACCCTTATATACTATCCCTCGCGTTGCTGGAACGGACGCGGGCGGATAGTTCAGCGGTAGAACACCTGCCTTACACGCAGGGGGTCACAGGTTCGAACCCTGTTTCGCCCACCAAGGCTTCAATGGATAGATGCGGGGTCGTAGCTCAGTCGGTTAGAGCGTCGGCCTGTCACGCCGAAGGTCGCGAGTTCGAGTCTCGTCGGCCCCGCCATTTTCATCCAATTGAGGCGGGATAGCTCAGATGGTAGAGCAGCGGACTGAAAATCCGCGTGTCCCCAGTTCGATTCTGGGTCCCGCCACCACTTTAAAAACATGCTGAAGGATGCGGAAGTAGCTCAGGGGTAGAGCACAACCTTGCCAAGGTTGGGGTCGCGGGTTCAAATCCCGTCTTCCGCTCCATTTAAAGGATATGCGGCGGCATAGCCAAGTGGTAAGGCAGAGGACTGCAAATCCTTTATCCCCAGTTCGAATCTGGGTGCCGCCTCCAAAGTATTACATTCCTCGGTAGCTCAATCGGCAGAGCGGGTGGCTGTTAACCACTAGGTTCGAGGTTCGAGTCCTCGCCGAGGAGCCAGAAAGTTTCCAGGTCCTTCTGGAGCTCTTTCCAGAAGGCCTTTTTGTTTTTTACTGCGCGCGTACTTCCTCAAAGATTGTCCATCCGAAACTCTTCTTTGGCGCGCCGTACCATCGGAATATCTGAATGACAGAGGTGAGCATATGTTCAACAAGAAACTGGTTTACATGGCCGGAAAACCATTCTGGCTCCTGCCAGAGGGCAGCCTGCAGGACGTCGAACAGCATAACGGTCGTATCATTGATCCGATCGTGTTCCGTAAAAAGAATGAATGCAGACGCGACGAGAATTCTTTTATCAGCATGAATTAGTCCATCCCGTTGCGGGAGTGAACGAATACATCAAGTGAATCGCAGGGGCTCCCCGACATGGTTGGGGGCCCCTGCGTTTTTTCATACCCTATCTTTCGCGCGCTTGGGGACTTATTCCGCTGAGCCCTGCAATACAATCAATTTGCTGTGCTTAAATAGATAAATTGACAATATGCTGCATTTGCTATAGCATAGTATTATGCTGAGATTTTAACCTTGTTTGTCGCTTGTGTATATCCAGCTTCTGAAATGATCTTCTGAGGCCGGAACCGCTGTTTTCTGAAAAAGCGGTACGTTCTTTCGACGCAGAACAAAGCAAGCGTCCCTGCATTGAGATTTGTCTGCAGAATGCTTCTGTTCATGCGAACCCATTTACCCGAGCGGGAGGTAATAGACCGGAGGTGTACAACATGACTCGGAAAAACACGGAGCATCTTATAGCAGCGACCGATTACGATGCGGTCATTTTTGATCTCGACGGTGTCATCACCGACACGGCATCGGTGCATGCCGCAGCTTGGAAGGATATGTTCGACGACTTCCTTTCACGTCATGCTGAAAGGGAGAATATCCCCTTCAGGGCGTTCGATATCGAGACCGAGTACCGATCTTATGTAGACGGGAAGCCGAGACTCGACGGATTAAGGAGTTTTCTCGAATCACGCGGAATTGCCGTGCCTGAAGGCGGGAACGGAGATACTCCTGCGATGGAGACCGTGCACGGTATGGCGAGGAAAAAGAACGCGAATTTCCTGAAACGGATCCGCGAGAACGGAGTCGAGGTCTATTCATCCACCGTCGACCTTGCCCGCAGCGCAAAAAAACATGGATTGAAAACTGGGGTCATCTCCTCCAGCAAGAGCTGCGCCATGATTCTCGACGCGGTGAACCTTTCGGATCTTTTCGATGTGAGAGTGGACGGAGTGATCTCGGAGATCAAGGGAATCAACGGAAAGCCTGCTCCGGATATTTTCCTCGAGGCTGCGCGGCAGCTGAACGTGAAACCGGAGAGGACCGTCGTCATAGAAGACGCCGTTTCCGGCGTGCAGGCCGGCAGGGCGGGCCAGTTCGGCCTTGTTCTCGGAATCGCCCGTTCAGGCGGAAAGGAAGAACTTCTGGAACAAGGCGCGGACATCGTCGTCGAGGACCTCGTCGAGGTTCGCATCGCCGAAGGCCCGGAAGCTGGCGACCCTCTTCCCTCCGCCCTGGAAGGCTTCGACGCGATTGCCGGCGAAGCAGGCGGAAAACGTCTCGCTATCTTCCTCGACTACGACGGCACGCTCTCTCCGATAGTCGAGACGCCGGAAAAAGCGATTATGGCGGATGACATGCGCGAGGCCGTTATCGAGCTTGCTCGGCACTGTCCGCTCGGGATCATCAGCGGACGGGATCTCGAGGATGTTCGGGACAAGGTGAAGATCGACAGCATCGTGTACGCCGGAAGCCACGGTTTCGACATCACCGGCCCCGACGGGCTGAAGTTCGAGGATACCGTCGGCGAAGAATTCCTCCCCGCCCTCGACAGCGCGGAAAAAGCGCTGAAAGAGAGACTTGGCTCTCTCGAGGGGTTATTCGTGGAACGAAAGAAGTTCGCTATTGCGATCCATTACCGGCTGGTTGCTCCCGAGAATGTGGAGCGCGTCGAGGCGGTCGTTGACGAAGTGACGGAAGGGCATTCCGAACTCAGAAAAGCCTACGGCAAGAAAATTTTCGAGCTCCAGCCCAAGGTGGACTGGCATAAGGGGAAGGCGCTCTTCTCCCTGATGAAAACGCTTGAGCTCGACCGGGACGCTGTTCTGCCCTTCTATATCGGGGACGATGTTACCGACGAGGACGCTTTCCGGGCGCTCAAGGGGCGAGGTATCGGCATAGTCGTCCGAGAGGAGTCATACGAGACGGCCGCCGTCTACAGCCTCAAGGATCCGGAGGAAGTTCGCGCCTTCCTTCTGCGCCTGGTTCCTCTGTGTAGGAGGTCGTCATGAACAGATGGAAGCTGGTTTACGATGGATTCAACCCGAAGAAGGAGCGCTTGCGCGAGGCGCTCTGCACCGTCGGAAACGGATATTTCGCATCCCGGGGAGCGGCGCCGGAATCCGAGGCGGGAGAAGTCCACTATCCGGGGACATATCTTGCAGGCGGTTATAACAGGCTCAAGACGAAGATCGCCGACCGGATGGTCGAAAACGAAGACCTGGTGAACATGCCGAACTGGCTGGTCATGCGCTTCCGTCCGGAGGGTGGAAAGTGGATTGACCCCGTTTCCACCGAGATCCTTTCCTATCGCCAGGAACTGGATCTGAAAGAGGGTATTCTCTCCAGGACAGCCACGTTCAAGGACGAAGAGGGGCGGGAGACAACCCTGATCCAGCGGCGTTTTGTCCACATGGGGCAGATGCACCTCGCCGGACTGGAGACGACGATCATTCCCGAGAACTGGAACGGCCGGATGCAGGTTCTTTCAAGCCTTGACGGTACTGTCATCAACGCGGGGGTGGAGCGTTACAAGAAACTGAGCAGCGAACATCTATCATTTGTTCGGAGCGAAGCCGTCGACGAGGAAACGGTCTGCCTGCTCGTTGAGACGAACCAGTCTTCCCTGCGGATTGCCGAGGCCGCGAGAACTCGCGTCTACTCCGGAGAGCAACCGGTCGAAACCGAGCGGTCGGTCGTTGAAGAGCCGGGCTATATCGGGCAGGATTTCTTCGTCGAAATGTCGGAAAAGACTCCCGTGACAATCGAGAAGATTGTCTCGCTTTTCACCTCCAGGGATTTTGCCATCTCCGAGCCGGTCCTGGATTCGGTGGAGGCGCTTGTGAACGCGGAGCGGTTCCAAGAGCTGTTGTCAAGCCACGTGCTGCATTGGAAGCAGTTGTGGAACAGATGCGATATCAGGCTTGAAAACAGCGATCGGTCCCAGATGATTCTGAGGCTTCACATCTTCCACCTGCTTCAGACCGTTTCAAGGAATTCCATCGATCTCGACATCGGCGTGCCTGCTAGAGGGTGGCACGGTGAGGCCTACAGGGGGCATATCTTCTGGGACGAACTTTTCATTTTCCCCTATCTCAACCTGAGGATTCCCACGCTCACCCGTTCGCTGCTTCTGTACCGTTACAGGCGGCTGAACAAGGCACGAATGGCGGCTCAGGCCGAAGGACTTCGGGGCGCGCTCTACCCCTGGCAGAGCAGCAGCAACGGACGCGAAGAGACGCAGCAGCTCCATCTGAATCCGAAATCGGGGCGCTGGCTTCCGGACAATACCCATCTGCAGCGCCACGTCAACGCGGCCATTGCCTACAACGTGTGGCAGTATTGCACGGTGAGCGGAGACGTCGAATTTCTGAGCAGCTACGGCGCTGAGATGATCCTGGAGATCGCCCGCTTCCTGGCGGACATTACCACCTTCAACAAGGAACTCGGCCGCTACGAGATCCTCGGGGTCATGGGACCCGACGAGTATCACGATGCCTACCCGGATTCGGAGGCGCCAGGCCTGAACAACAACTCCTACACGAATGTGATGACGGTCTGGGTGCTGCGGACAGCTCTGAAGGCGCTCGAAATGCTTCCCTCGAGGAGGAGCAGAGAGCTGCTTGAAACGCTTGAGATGGAAGAGACGGAGCTTGAGCGCTGGCGGGACATCATCGGGAAGATGCGCGTCGTCTTTCACGGAGAGGGCATCATCAGCCAGTTCGAAGGATACGAGGATCTGGAGGAGCTTGACTGGGAGGCCTACCGGAAGAAATACGACAACATCCAGAGATTGGACCGGATTCTCGAGGCGGAGGAAGATAGTCCCAACCGGTATAAACTCTCCAAGCAGGCAGACGTGCTGATGCTCTTCTATCTTTTCTCTGTCGAGGAGATCCGGGAGCTCTTCGCCGGCATGGGGTACGAGTTTGATCCCGCGAGTATTCCGCGTAATATCGAGTACTACCTGGAACGCAGCTCGCACGGATCCACGTTGAGCAACGTCGTGCACTCATGGGTGCTGTCGCGGTCGAACCGCGAGTATTCACTCGACCTCTTCCACAAGAGCCTGGAGAGCGACATCTCGGACATCCAGGGAGGCTCGACGGCCGAGGGAATACACCTCGGAGCCATGGCGGGAACCGTCGACATCCTGCAGCGCTGTTATACGGGACTTGAATTCCGGGAAGACGTGCTCGTGCTGAACCCGAAGATACCGCACAACCTGCCCGCCCTGTCAATGAAGGTGAAATACAGGGGAAACTGGTTCGACATCGGGCTGACCAGCGCGAGCATGACGGTCCGGTGCGATCAGTGCGCGATGGAAGGAGCGAAAGTCCTGTTCCGGGAGACGCTCCACAACATGCGACCGGGGGAGAAGCTGACCTTCGACCTGCGTGAAAAGAAATCGGGAGGGGATGCCGATTGAACAGCTTCAAGAGGATAGTCGCACTCACGTTCAATCCTGCGATCGACAAGAGTACGAGTGTGGATCATGTTGTTGCCGAGAGGAAACTCTACTGCACCCAGCCCCTTTTCGAGGCGGGAGGCGGAGGAGTGAATGTCGCGAGGGCCGTGAAGAAACTGGGAGGGGAATCGCTGCTCCTCTACCCATCGGGAGGACTGACAGGAAAGAGACTTCAGGAGCTTCTGGACGAGGAGCAACTGCATCATCGTCCCTTCCCGATCAAGGGCAGTATTCGCGAGAGCCTCGCGGTCTTCGAGGAGGCGACCGGCCAGCAGTACCGGTTCGGAATGCCCGGTCCCGAGATCTCCGGGAGCGAATCGGAGGGGTTCCTCCGGGAGCTGTCCGCGATGGAACCCTTTCCCGACTACCTGGTGGCCAGCGGGAGTCTGCCTCCGGGCGTGCCTTCCGACTTCTACGCGAAAGTGGCGCGCATCGGCAAGGACAAAGGGGCCAAGACCATCGTCGACACTTCCGGGGAAGCCCTTAAACACGCGCTCCGGGAGGGAGTTTTCCTGATCAAGCCCAATATTCGCGAGTTCAGGGAGATGGTCGGAGCGGAGGTTAGAGAGAAGGAACAGATCAAAGCGGCGGCCCGCAGACTGGTCGAGAGCGGCCAATGCGAGGCGCTGGTGATCTCCCTCGGCGCTGCGGGCGCCCTGATGGCCTCGAAGGAGTTCTCGAAACAGATTGTTCCGCCGACCGTTCCCATTTCGAGCAAGGTGGGGGCCGGAGACAGCATGGTGGCCGGGATCGTCCTGAGCCTTGCGAGGGGTAGACCGCTCGCCGAGGCCATCCTCTTCGGAGTAGCGGCAGGTACTGCGGCCGTAATGACGCCGGGGAGCGAACTGTGCCGTCGGGAAGATACCGAAAGACTGTTCGAATCGATGATCACGGAAACCTGAAAAGCGCTCATGCAACAATATCGGTGAAACGATTGCACAGCGGAGCCGAAAAAGATTCTCATTCGGCTCCGCTTTTTTCCGCTGAGATTGCCTTCCGGGATTCGCGAATGCTCACGATATCGTGTTTCCTTGTTTGGATGCGCTTCGTGATACAATAAGCTGAAATTCGTGTCGAGTCCTTTGTAGTTTTCGTTTCTGAAATTCATAGCATGTGGAGTTGACTCCATGGATGGAACTCGATCAGGGCATTCCGGCAACAACGACAAGACGGTACGCAGCATCACCTATGTGATATGCGTCACGGGTATCGCCATGGTGGTCTTGAACATCGTCAACGGAACGTATGGCAACGCCGCGCTGACCTCTCTGTTCATAGCGGTCGGTTTGTTCGCCTTTTTCCGATACCGCAGCACCGGGAACTTTTCCGTCTGGTCGACATTCTTCTTGTTGATCATCGGCGTATTCTCCTCATATCTCTTCTATCAGGGGGGCACGAGAGGCGCCGGAATTCTATGGGCATTTCTCTTTCCGTTTCTTGCATTCCAGTTCAAACAGTACAAGGTCGGAACACTTTTTGTAGCGCTCTTCTACATCGTCCTTCTCACAGTCTTTTTCGCGGGCCTGAAGGGGATCGCTCCGCTGCACTTCCACCCTTCTTTCATGATCGTCTATTTCGCGGTTCACTGTACGGTTTCGGGATTCCTCTTCGCTTACGACAAGCGGCGTGCGATATCCGAAAAAATCATAACGGAAAGCAAAGAGAAGTACGAGACGCTCTTCGACAACCTCTCCCTCGGCGTAGCGATGATCTCCCCGGACATGGAGCTCCTGGAGCTGAACAAAACGGCCCGGAAGTGGTTCGGAGTCGAGCTCGCGGAAGAAAATCGTTTCTGTTACGAGTGCATCGGGGACGAGCGGAGGTCTGAACCGTGCGAAGGCTGCAGGATCAAAGAAGCTTTCGAAAGCGGCGAAACAGCGCATCAGTTGCGGACGAAGAGAACGGTTGACGGACAACGGAGTTTCCGGGTTTCCGACAGTCCGATGTTCGACAAGAACGGGCGCGTTTCAGCCGTTATCGAAACCCTCGAGGATGTCACCGAAGTGCGCAGGACACAGGAGATGCTGGAGGAGAGCGAAAACAGATTCCGTACGCTTTTCGAGCAGGTCCCGTTCATTGCCGTGCAGGGGTACGACAGAGAGCGCACTGTGATTTTCTGGAACCGGGCAAGCGAGCTTCTCTACGGATACCGCACCGAAGAGGCATTCGGCCGAAGGCTGGAGGATCTTATCATTCCGGACGAAATGCGGGACGAGGTGGTTCGGGGCATAGAGGAATGGATGAGCGGAGGCCCTCCCATACCCTCGGAAGAGATTGAACTGAAAAGGGCGGACGGCAGCCGGGTTCGTGTCTTCTCAGCCCATGTGCTTATCCGGAATGTCCGGGATGAGGTCGAAATGTACTGCATCGACATCGACATGACGGAGCACAGGAGGCTTGAGGAGAACCTGCGGGCGAACGAAGAGAAATACCGCCTCCTGGTGGAGACCGCGCAGGAGGCCATCTGCGTGATCCAGGACAACCGGCTGGTCTACTTCAATCCCGTCATGACGGAACTGCTCGGCATTCCGGAGAGGGAACTCTCAAACGTCGACTTCATTGACCTCGTTTTCGAGCCGGACCGGGAAATGATCCTCCGCAACTACCAGAGTCGCATTGCAGGAGAACCCGTCGAACAGCGCTACGAAGTGCGGCTCCTGAGAAGGGACGGTACTGTTGCGTGGGTCGAGCTGAACGGGGCGCTCATCGACTGGAACGGCCGCCCGGCGACACTCGCTTTCCTCAATGATATCACAAGGCAGAGGGCCGCGCTCCGGGAGTTGATGGAGACGAACAAAAGACTCGAAGAAGCCTCGGAAAGGATGAGAGAGCTCGCATTGAAGGCGGAGGCGGCGAACCGTGCGAAGAGCGAATTTCTGGCCAACATGAGCCATGAAATCCGTACACCCATGAACGGCGTGCTCGGAATGGCGGGACTCCTGCTGGACACCGATATGACCGCCGAACAGCGGCGCTGCGCGGAGACGGTACAGGCAAGCGCGGAATCCCTTCTCGGTATCCTGAACGATATTCTTGATTTCTCCAAGATTGAGGCCGGGAAGCTCGAACTGGAGCTGCTTCGTTTCGACCTTTCGGTGCTGCTGGAAGACTTTGCAGCAGGCATGGCCGTCCGCGCGCACGAGAAGGGGCTGGAGTTTCTGTACTCGCTGGCGCCGGATGTACCGGTGCGTCTCATCGGCGATCCGGGGCGCCTGCGGCAGATTCTCACCAACCTCGTAGGGAACGCGATCAAGTTTACTTCCGAGGGAGAGATCGTCGTGGATATTTCCCTCGCGGAGGAAAGCGAAGACGGTGTTGTTCTGCGTTTCGCGGTGAGGGACACCGGTATCGGCGTTCCCGGAGAAAAAGCGGAAAGCATCTTCGGGAAGTTCATGCAGGCGGATTCCTCCACGACCAGACAGTATGGAGGAACAGGCCTCGGCCTGGCAATTTCGAAACAGCTTGTGGAGATGATGGGAGGGACGATCGGCGTCGTCAGCCCTGTGAACGAGCCGACAGAAATAGGTGACGGCGCGCCTCGAGCCGGCGGCCCGGGATCGGAGTTCAGCTTCACGGCGAACTTCGGCAGACAGCCTGCGGGGGAAGAACCGTGTCTCCCTTCTCCGGCCGGACTGGACGGAATTCGCGTGCTGATCGTGGATGACAACGCGACGAACCGGCAGATACTCGCATCGCTTCTCTCCTCCAAGGGTATGCGTCCTTCCGTCGTGGAGAACGGAGCGGATGCGTTGCGTAATCTTGACAGGGCTCTAGAAGAGGACGACCCCTTCCTGATAGCCCTCGTCGACATGCAGATGCCTGGTATGGACGGGGAAGCGCTGGGGCGCGCCATCCGGCAGAACGACCAGTACTCGCTTACCCGGACCGTCATCCTGACCTCTCTTGCCAACCGGGGGGATGCGAAGCGCTTTTCGGAGGCAGGATTTTCAGCCTATCTTTCCAAACCTGTCCGCAGTTCCGAACTCCTGAGTATTCTCTCTCTCGTCCATGCCGGAGGGCATGAAATCTCGCCTGATTTTTTCGCCACGCGGCATACCGTCTGTGAGCTTGAATCCGGTTTACGCTCTCTTTTCCGGTGGAAAGGGTATCGAGTTCTTGTGGTGGAGGATAACCCTACCAATCGGAATGTGGCGGTAGGAATTCTTGAAAAGCTTGGCATCGACGCGGACACTGTCGAGAATGGCCTTGAAGCCGTTGAGAGACTACGGGGTACTCTTTACGATGTGGTGCTGATGGATGTGCAGATGCCGGTGATGGATGGTCTTGAAGCGACTCGACGAATTCGGGCCCTGACCCCTCCGAATTCGGGCGCCTTGGTGCCGATCGTTGCGATGACGGCGCATGCTATGCTGGGAGACCGGGAGATGTGCATGGAAGCAGGAATGAACGATTATATCTCTAAGCCCGTGACACCCCGGACCCTTGCGAATGTGCTGGAGCGATGGCTGCCAAAAGCGACTCCGCTTTCCCGGAAGACGAAGGGATACCGGGATGATGGCGTCGAAACCGCTGAACGAAATTCGACCTGTGAGAGCGATGGAAAACACGTCTGGGACAGGAAAACCTTTCTTGAAAGGATTCTCGGAGATGAGAACATGCAAAGAGAGATCGTGGAAGGGTTTCTTCAGGACATGCCTCTCAAGATGAACGAACTTCAAAGAGCCATGTCCGGACAGGATTTTGTCGGGGTTCGGGAGAGAGCGCACTCGATCAAGGGAGCGGCTGCAACGATACAGGCGGAGGCGCTGAGGGTGATCGCCTTCAATCTCGAAATAGCGGGAAGAACGGAAGACGCCGATGGAGCGGAAGCGCTTCTCGAAGAGATGCGGAGATGTTTTGAAGTCCTGAAAAAAGAGATGTGCCGATGAAGAGAACTGCATGTCTCATTGAACCCAAGGAGGGGGAATTGTGAAAATTCTTATCGCTGAAGACGATCTGACATCAAGGAAGGTTCTCGCGGGAGTGCTGCGGAAGATCGGTCATGAAGTAGTCGAGACGGTGGATGGCGCCGAGGCATGGTCCGAGCTGCGGAAAGAGAACTCTCCGAAGCTGGCGATACTCGACTGGATGATGCCGAAGATGGACGGATTGGAGGTCGTCAGGAGCGTACGCTCTCTCGATCTGAAAAAACCTCCTTATATCATCATGCTGACGACCAGGGGAGAGAAGTCCGATATTATCGTGGGTTTGGATGCGGGCGCGAACGACTATCTTTCAAAACCCTTCGACACGGGGGAACTTCAGGCCCGTGTCGAAGTGGGGCGCAGGATGGTGGAGATGCAGGATGCTTTGATCGAGAGCAGAGAGGCGCTGGTCTACGAAGCGTCTCACGATCCTCTGACCAGGCTTTTCAATCGCAGGGCGGTCCTTGGGCATCTGGAGAGCGAACTGGCGCATGCTCATGAACGCGAGGAGGTTCTGACCGCCGGGATGTGTGATATCGATCATTTCAAAAGGGTCAACGATACCTATGGGCACCAGACGGGAGACGATGTCCTGTGCGAGCTGGCCCATATCCTGAGAGATTCCGCCGAGCGCTGTGAAATCCCGGGGTGTGCCGGGCGCATGGGAGGAGAGGAGTTCCTCGTCGTTCTCAGGATGAAGGCGGGAACCGGTTTCATGGAATTCTACGACGCTCTCTGCAGGCGAATCGCCGGAACAAGCCTGATCACACGTTCAGGAACCATCCCGGTTACCGTCAGCATAGGGGTCTCGTGTGCCGCTGCAGTCAGCAGCGTGGACGACATGCTGGGATCGGCCGACGCCGCGCTCTATCGCGCAAAAGCTCAGGGGCGTAACCGGGCTGTCTATGCCTGAACGAAAAAAGATCCGGACGTGTGAGCGCCTTCGCGTCTCACGAACCGGTACCCGGGAGGGCTTTCCCGTAAGGCAATGAAAAAGCCCTCCTCCGGCTGTCAGACCATCTCGACTTCATCATCGGGATCGAAAAGGAGAATATCCCACCGCTCTTCAGTGATCTCGCGCCCCCAGACGACGTGTTTCGCCTCCTCCGTGGGAGAGAAACCATACATTTCGTAGAGGTGCCGGGCGTTCCGCAGCTCGGAAAACGTCCACAGAAAGATCCTGTGGTACAGGTTCATCCTGCAGAATTCCAGAGCTTCTTCCATGAGACGCCTTCCCATGCCCATGCCGCGGAATTCGGGATCAATAAGGAACCAGCGTAGCTGGGCGACTTTTTCCTCCGCGTGGTCGATTGCGATGGAACCCACGATCATATCGCCGTGAACCACCACCCACGCCTGTCCGAGGCCGTTTTCCCGGTTTTTCAGGAAACGCGCAATCCCTTCGAAAAGATACGACTCGAACGTCTCGTCCAGATTGTACTGTGTTTTGTAGAAATTCATGTGGCGCTCGACCACGATGCCAAGGTCTCCCGGCATGGCGGTGCGGATCGACAGATCCAGGGGGGACTTCGTCAGAAGAGATTGGATGGTGTCCATGGACCGCAAGAGAGAGGATACCTCTTTCTCCGAAAGAGATGCGAGAAGGGCAGCTGCTTTTTTGTCGGATGCTTTTTCGAGAGTGGAGAGCACCCGTTCGCCATGTTCGCTCAACTTCAGCAGGTATGCTCTTCCGTCGAAAGGGGAACGTTCTTTTATCAGAAGTTCGTCCTGTTCGAATCGCCGGACTATCCTGCTCAGGTATCCCGGATCAAGTTCAAGTTCGCGGTTGATATCGCTTGCCGTCGGGTTCTCCGAATGCTTGATCTCGAAAAGGACGCGGACTTCGGCCAGGGAGAACGGACTGTTCAGCACGGATTGGTTGACAGCGCCGATGATCCGAGTGTAAAATCGATTAAATGCGCGGATCTTTTGAGTGAACTCGGATATATTCTCTTTCAATATCATCACTTCCCTTCTTAAAAAATAGCTTCTCCCGCAATAATATTCCATATCGTTGCTGATGTCAAGCAAAATGACGCTCATCTCGAAGGGATTTTCACAAAGAGTTTGGACCGTTTTAAAGGTGCTCAGGAAATTGGGAAAGAGGCGGAATGCGGGTCTTCTTATCCCCTCGCCAGGTTTTTCAGGTGTTGAAGCTCTTCCGGCGGGAGATTCCCGGAAAGATAGGAAGAGTAGACGGTCTTGTTGTGGAGGAGCGGCTCGGTGCGCAGTTCAGGGAACATGAGTGCCGCCTCCTCGAACGATCGGGTTCCTGGGACAGGAGAAAATTCGGCCAGCTTTGCCCTGGCGCCGCAATTCCGGACGAAGCGAATCGACTCGGCAACGGACTGTGCGGATTGCCCGGGAAGTCCCGCCAGAATGTACGTCTCCATTTGCTCTTTTGAAAAACCCGCTTTCCGGAGATAGATCAACGCCTCCCGGAACTCCTCTCCGGAAGTTTTTGAAGATCCTTTTCGCTGAAAATCGGGATCGCTGCTTTCGAGACTCAGGCGGAGCGTGGCGAAACCGGTTTCTTTGAGGATCCTTGCGCACTCCGCGTCGATTTCGCGGATGTGCAGTCCGTTCGGCGTGTGGTACCGGATTCCCGGAAACGAGACGCCCAGAAAAGAGCAGAAAGGATAAAAGCGTTTTTCCTTGCCGACAAGAAGGGCGTCGTCGTAAAAAGCCGCGTCCCGTACCTCTGGGAGGGAAAGTTGAAAGGATGCGTCCGCGAACATCTCTTCCCTTGTTCGTTCCAGAAATCGGGGGTAAAGTCTCTTCGAGGCGCAGTAATCGCATGCGAGGGGACAGCCGAAAGACGTCGTCAGCAGCGCGTATCGCGCCGAACCGGCGTACAGATCCATGCCAGGACGGGTAAAGACAATGTCGAGTGGAGCGCCCTGGACGAAATCGGCACCGGAGCTGCCGGCATGTTCCGGGCAGAGCTGCGCGTAGATTCCCCCAAGCAGCATCGGAACACCTGGAAAGACCTTCTTTGCCAGATCGACAACCCTGAAGACGCCCTCGTACCAGTAGGTCATGCCGGATGTTACCAGAATGCAGTCCGGCTGCGGAATAGAGCGCAATCGGCGAAGGATTTCCGCGTCTTCCAGTCCGAATCGATGATATCGTCTCGGAATATTCCGGAACACGCGAGGTTTTGGAATTTCGCAGCGGGCAATCTTTCTTCGCCCGAAGGAGACGGTCTCCCCCTGCGATTCAAAGATGCAGTCAAGCAGAAAGACATGGTTTCCCCTGCTCCGCAGAAAGTCGAGCAGATAGAGAAGCCCCAGTGGTTTTGCCCAGAGGTCGAAGAAGGTGAAGTCGAATACGGGAGGATTAATCCCGAGGACTGTTGCTCCCTGGAGATTCTGTAGAAAGCCTGACATGTTCGCCACGGACGTTCATCCTTTTCCGGTCGTTGTCGCGGCGGGGACTTTCCCTCCGCTGAACCTTGTTTTCCGATATGATATCATTTTTGAAATGCGACTGTCTCCTCTCAGGAAGGGGCGTCCCATACCACTGATTCGGGAGGTTTCAATGCAGACATTTCTTCCCTTGCCTGATTTTTTCCGGTCCGCCGGGGTTCTTGATCCGAGGCGTCTCGGAAAGCAGCGCGTCGAAGCGCTTCAGTTGCTCAACGCACTCTCTCCCCACTACTCGCTCCGTGGGTGGCGGAGTCATCCGGCGCGGAGCATGTGGGCGGGGTATCATTCCGCCCTGGCGTTTTACGGCATAGTTGTCTGCAGAAGATGGATTTCGCTTGGCTACCGGGATACGTGCAGGGAAAAACTCATTCGCGCACTCAATGGGATGTCGGTTCGTGTGGAGACCGAAGAAGCGCTGGAAATTAGGTATTTTGCGGCCATGAACGGAAAAAATCCGGATTTTTTGCCGCCATGGTTCGGGAACGAGGAGTTTCATCGTTCTCATCGTTCGAACCTCCTCCGCAAAGAGCCGGAATGGTATCTGCAGTTCGGATGGGAGGAGCCGCCCGACCTTCCGTACATCTGGCCGGGAGAGCGGTTGCCGGGCTGGGAAAACGGGTGACGAGCACCTCCTTTCCGCGATCTCCTGTTTTTTGACAGTTTTTTTGCAGTGGGTGTATAATCATTTTGTTCGCATCGGGGGAGTCCGTCACGGACTGAGAGGGGGCTGTTTCGCCCCGACTCCTGGAACCTGATCCGGGTGATGCCGGCGAAGGGAAGGTGCCGCTTTTCGGGACATTCCACCGATGGATCATCTTTTTCAAGGAGGAGTGTCCTGTGTTTCATATCCGCAACACCATTCTTATCGAGGGAGCTCTCGCAGTCGCCCTTTCCGTTGTATTTTCCGCTCTTCGCCTCTGGACGATGCCCCAGGGAGGCTCGGTCACCCTGGAAATGGTTCCTCTCTTTCTCTTCGCCCTCCGGCGCGGCGGCAAGGCCGGATGTGCCGCTGGAGCAGTCTCCGGAATTATGCAGCTCATCACCGGAGGATATTTCGTTCATCCTCTCCAGGTATTTCTGGACTACCCGGTGGCATTCGGAGTTCTCGGAACGGCGGGATTCTTTCGGAAAAGCCCTCTCTGGCTCGGAATAGGCATCGGCGGCTTCCTTCGTTTCTGCTGCCATGTCCTCTCCGGAGTGGTTTTTTTCTCCGCCTTCGCGCCCGAGGGAGTCAACGTCTGGCTCTATTCCGCCGTCTACAACGGTTCGTATATGGCTCCGACTCTTGTCGTATCGGCGATTCTCACCTATCTCGCCTGGCCGAGGCTCAAGAGAATCAGCGGAGGGACGGAATAATACCGGATGCGATGATCGCTTCGCGCGCTTTTCTGCTCCCGGCGGGAAGAGGAATGGTCGCTAGTTCGGATGCGCCGATCCATCTTCCATGCCCCTCGGGAAGAGATGCCCGCGAATTACGGAGGCGCCGCACCCGCAGCCGGAGACTGAGTCGCCATTTTGTAAACGAGCAGCGGATGATCCCGAGACTGTTCTCCGCCGCACACGGGATGCTTTCGTAGATGTTGTTTTCGGGTTCCAGCGGCGGCGCGTTCCAAGGGAACTCTTCGAAGCCGGCCCATAATCCGCCGGGCGGGCGGCGGCGAAGAAAAATTTCTCCATCGTCCAGAAGAACGAACATCGTTCCGTTTATTCTTTCGGCCTTCGGCTGCACGGAGAGGACCGGTAGCGTCAAGGCGTTTCCGCGTTTACCCGCCATGCACAGGAAGCCGAGGGGGCATTCCCCGCACAGGACCGAAGCAGGAGAGCAGAGAGTGGCGCCGAGCTCCATCACCGCCGAATTAAAGTCGCCCGGGCGATCCGGAGGGATCATCGAAGCGAACGCTTCCCGGATTGCCCGGTCTCCCGGAGTCCGGTCCGCGGGAAGATCGAGGTCGAGCAGCCTTGAGAAGACGCGCCTACCGTTGGCGTCAAGCGCGGGAACCGGTATGCCGAACGCGATGCTCGCGACAGCGGCTGCGGTATACGCACCGGTTCCCGGAAGGGTGAGTAGTTCTCCGAAGGAGCCGGGAAGGTTCTCCAGCCCTCGTTCGCGAAGAAGCCTGGCCGCTTTCAGCAGGTTTCTCGCCCGGGAGTAGTATCCCAGCCCCTCCCATGCCTTCAGCACCTCGCTTTCATCCGCCTCCGCCAGCGAGCGGAGCGTAGGGAAAAGATGCATCCACCGCCGGTGATACTCGACCCCCCGGGCTGCCTGCGTCTGCTGCAGCATCACTTCGGAGATCCATATCGCGTAAGGATCCCCGGTCTCTCTCCACGGAAAGGAACGGCGGTTGGCGCCGTACCACAAGAGAAGAGGCGCTGTCCCCTCCTTTAATAAAGGCATTTTTCGAGGCATTGGCGGGCACTCTCCCTTTCGTCGTTATCCCTATAATGTATATAGCATGCCCCCTCATAGGGTACAATAGAAAAGCGCCATTTCTACTCCCGCTTTTCGCCGCGGCCGGTTGGGAGTGCGCGATCTTTTTCACAGAAGGAGGAAGGACAATGGTGAAATCCGAAAAGATCCAGTATGACTTTTCCCTTTTCGGGGAGATGGACGAGTACCTTTTCCGCGAGGGGAATCACTTCCGTCTGTATGAAAAGCTCGGGGCGCACGTTATCGAAGACGGGAACCGTTCCGGAACCTACTTCGCCCTCTGGGCGCCCAACGCCCGTGAAGTCGGCGTTATCGGCACATTCAACGACTGGGACAGGAGCCGGCATCTCCTTTCTCCCAGGAAGGACGCTTCGGGGATATGGGAAGGATTCATTCCCGGAGTAGGCAAAGGAACACTCTACAAATACGCTATCAGGACGAGAACGGGAGAGGTCCTCGAAAAGGGCGATCCGCTGGCTTTCTTATGGGAGGTCGCTCCGAAGACGGCCTCCGTGGTCTGGCCGTCCGAGTACTCCTGGAACGACGACGAATGGATGAAAATCAGGGGGAAAAAGAACGCACTCGACGCGCCGATGTCGATCTACGAGGTTCATATCGGCTCTTGGCGCAGAAATTCCGCCGAGGGCTTCCGCTCCCTCTCCTATCGTGAACTCGGGCATGAACTCGGCGAGTACGTCCTCTCGGCAGGATTCACCCACGTCGAAATTCTGCCCGTCATGGAACACCCTTTCTACGGCTCATGGGGATACCAGACGCTGGGTTATTTCGCCCCGACCAGCCGGTACGGCACTCCCGAGGACTTCATGTACATGGTGGACACTCTCCACCAAATGGGTATCGGGGTGATCCTCGATTGGGTTCCCTCGCACTTTCCGGCGGACGCTTACGGTCTCGCCCGTTTCGACGGTACCTGTCTCTACGAGCACGAAGATCCGCGCCAGGGGTACCAGCCCGACTGGGGAAGCCAGGTCTTCAACTTCGGACGGAACGAGGTCCGTGAATTCCTGATAAGCAGCGCATTCTACTGGCTCGACCGCTTTCACGTCGACGGAATACGGGTGGACGCCGTTGCCTCCATGCTCTACCTGGACTACTCCCGCAAGGCCGGGGAGTGGGTTCCCAACCGGTACGGCGGCCGCGAAAACCTGGATGCCATCGGCTTCCTGAAAAGGATGAACGAGGCGATCTACCAGGAATTCCCGGACGTTCAGACAATCGCCGAGGAGTCCACGGCATGGCCCATGGTCACCCGGCCGACCTTCCTCGGAGGGCTCGGATTCGGCATGAAGTGGAACATGGGGTGGATGCACGATATTCTCGAGTACATGCAGCAGGATCCCGTCTACCGGAAATACAACCACAACAAGATCACGTTCAGCATCATGTACGCGTTCTCCGAGAACTTCCTTCTGCCCTTTTCGCACGACGAGGTGGTCTACGGCAAGGGCTCCCTTCTCGGAAAGATGCCGGGTGACGAGTGGCAGCAGTACGCCAACCTCCGGCTGCTGCTGGGGTACATGTACGCTCATCCGGGAAAGAAGCTGCTCTTCATGGGGAGTGAATTCGGCCAGGGAAGGGAATGGAACCACGACGACAGCCTCTTCTGGGACCTCCTGCAGTATCCGAGGCACAAGGGGATGCTGGAATGGGTTTCGAACCTGAACGCACTCTACCGGAGCGAAGCAGCATTGCACGAACTGGATTTCTCGCCCGACGGGTTTCAGTGGTGCGATCTCTCGGACTGGGAACAGAGCATCGTCTCCTTCGTCCGGAAGAGCAAAAAGGGGGAGCTGATCCTGGGGGTCTTCAACTTCACCCCCCTCCCGCGGTTCGGATACAGGATTCCCGTGCCGGAGGGGGGGTACTGGAAGGAGATGCTCAACAGCGACGCCCCGGAGTACGGAGGCACAGGCGTCGGCAACTTCGGCGGCGTTCCGAGCGAACCTCTTCCCCATTCGTCGCGACACTCGCTGACGCTCTCCCTGCCGGCGCTCGGCATGCTTTTTTTCAAGCTGGAGGAAGAAGAGCAAAAATAGCGAAAAGCGGAACGGGCTCCCCTCAGAGGAGCCCGTTCCGCTTTTCGCAGTCTACACTTTCGCTCCGGAAAGGGAGAGCACGGTCCCCAGGATAACATCCACGCCCTTCCTGATCTGCTCGTAATCGGTCCACTCCTCCGGGCAGTGGCTCCGCCCTCCCTTGCTGGGGACGAAGATCAGCCCTACGTCGGTAACGGCGGCCATGATCATCGCGTCGTGGCCCGCTCCGCTCTGCATGGTCTTCGTCGAGTAGCCGCGTTTCTCCGCCTCCGTGCTGAAAAGATCGAAGATCTCCCGGGACATTTCCACCGGCGCAACCTTGATCTTTTCCTTCATCGAGGCCGTGACGCCGTACTTCTTCTCCATCTCTTTCAGGAACAATCCCAGCGAAGAGACGACGCCCTCGAGTTTCCCGTTGTTCACCGAACGGATGTCGACGGTGAAGAAGACCCGTCCCGGTACGATGTTTGCTCCTCCCGGAAAGACCTCCATCCTTCCGACGGTCCCGACGGTCCCCTCGCCCGCCTCCTTCGCCGCCCCGTCGAGGAAGAGCGCCGCTTCCGATGCGGCCAGAAGGGCGTTCGCGCGCATGTCCATCGGAGTCGTTCCCGCGTGGTCCGGCCTGCCGAGGATCTCCACCTCCTGCTGCGTAATGCCGACGATCGTCTTGACGATGCCGATTTCAATTCCTTCCGCTTCCAGGATCGGTCCCTGTTCGATGTGCAGCTCGATGAAGGCCTTCAGGCTTCCCTTCGGACGGACGGCCTCGGCTATCCTCTCCGGATCGAGCCCGAAGCTCTTCATCGCATCCGCAACCGAGATCCCGTCCCTGTCCTTGAAGCTATCGAGCTGCTCCCGGGAGACCTTGCCGGTCATAGCACGGCTGCCGTGCAGGCCGCCGCCGAATCGCGCTCCTTCCTCCTCCACGAGCGCGGCGAATTCGAGGGGGAATTCTGTCTCGATGCCGTTCTCATGGAGCACTCTCGCGATCTCGAGGCCCATGACCACTCCCGCGGGACCGTCGAAACAGCCGCCGTTCTTCACGGAGTCGAAATGCGACCCGATCATGATGGCCGGGGCGTCCGCTCGGCTTCCCGCCCGCCTGCCGAAGAGGCTCCCCGCCGCATCCTCGAAGAGCGTCAGCCCGGCCTCTTTCATTCGATCCTTGATATAGTCACGCGTCTTCCTGTCTTCCCCGGAGAACGAGAATCGTGTCATTCCCTGTCCGGGAGAGGCGGTAAAGGCCGACATCGTCTCGATATCCCTGCGAATGCGCTCCGAACTTGCTGAAAACATGCGTATCAGTCCTTTCGTTCGATCAAATTGGATGTTCTATCTAATTGTCCCTCGAGGCGAGGTAGATCCCCGCCAGAATGAGCCCGCCGCCGAGCAGCTTTAGGGTTGTCAGCGGTTCGGCGAGGAAGAGCGCGGCAAGGAGAGAGCTGCCGATAGGCTCGCCCAGCAGGCAGAGCGCCACCGTTCCCCCCGAAAACCAGCGAAGCGCCCAGTTGTAGCTGGAGTGGCCGAGAATCTGCGGCACGATCGCCATAAGAAAGAACGCGCTCCACGTACCTCCCGAGTAGCCCGTCGCAGGGAGCCCGGAAAGGAGGACGATCCCCCACAGTATCACAGCGGCCGTTCCATAGTTCAGCGTCACGTAGCTCCCCAGCGAGATGTGTGGACGCACGCTCCGTCCCAGCAGAATATAGAGAGCGGCGAAGAAGCTCCCAAGGAGTGCCAGAAAGTTTCCCCACAGCGCGGTCCAGCCCACTGCGAAATCCCCCCAGCTGATGATGGCCGCGCCGGGAAGGGCGAGCAGCAGACCTTTTTTCAGCGACCGGGAGAAAGGGTCTCCCGTAAGAAAAGGAGAGAGCAGGCCCGTCCACAGCGGAATCGCGTTCACGATCACCACGCTGCTCGCCACGGACGTATGAAAGAGCGAGGAGATCCACGCGGCGAAATGAAGCGCCAGGAAGATTCCTGCGGCAACGCCGCGCAGAAGCTCCCTCCTTCCGAGCGAAGAAAGCTCGCTGAACGCCCGGCGTGCCGTGAAAGGAAGCAGAAAGAGCGTCGCCAGGCCCACCCTGTAGGCGGCGATGACAAGCGGCGGCGCATCCGCCATGCGGGCGAAGATTGCCCCCGTGGAGATTGCGAAGACACCGACGGAGAGAACAAGCCAGGGCGAGACGGGCGGTTTTTCTGCCATGTTCCGTCTACTCTGCCGCGCTTTTATGTTCGAGATAGAGCTCGTAATGCTTCTTCAGCATCTCCGGAATCGGGAGCGTGTAGGGGCAGCGGGAGACGCAGACGCCGCACTCCGTGCAATTCGGTACAGTGTCCAGGTTCGGCGACGCGAACGCCGACGCCACCTTTGGAGACATCCTGACCGCAAGGAGCGGGTAGATCATGCTGCCGGCGATGGCCACCCCGAAAGGACAGGGTTGGCAGTACTCGCACCTGCGGCAGAACTGCCCGCCGAGTTCGTTCTTCACCGCCGTCATTTCGGCGAGGTCATCTTCCGATACGATGTTCGGCTTTTCATAGAATGAAACGATCTCTTCGACGGATTCCACCGAGTCGTACCCGGGAATTGGAAAGAGATCGGGCTGAGAGCGCAGGAACTTGAACGCGAGCGACGCTTTGGTGATCGCGCCTCCTGCAAAAGGTTTCATGCCGATGATGGCCACTCCCAGGCGTCGTGCAAGAGGGAAAAGCTCGCTCGCCGCCTCCGTCTCGATGAAGTTGAATGGAAACTGGATGGAGACGAAATCGCCTGTTTCGATCAGCTTCATCGCCATCGGGATGCTGTGCGAGGAGACGCCGATAAAGCGAACCTTTCCCGCCTTCTGTGCCGCGAGGGCGGCCTCCATCGCGCCTCCGGGCGCGTAGATAGCCTCGCGGTCCTTCTCCTGTGCCACCTGGTGAAACTGAAAAAGATCCACGTAATCGGTTTTCATCCGGGAGAGGCTCAGGTCGATGTGCTCCGCGACGCTCTTCCCGTCGCGCTTCATGCTCTTCGTGGCGATGAACAGCTTGTCCCGGACCGGAGAAAGCGCGCACCCGATCTTCTCTTCGCTGTCGTGGTACAAATTCGCCGTGTCGAAAAATGTGATTCCGAGATCGAAGGCTCTTCGAAGCACGCGCTCCGCTTCCTCGAAGGAAAGACGGATTATCGGAATCGCGCCGAAGCCGAGTTCGGAGACGGAGACGCCGGTCTTGCCGAACGGAAGATATTTCATTTGTGTCAGCTCCTTCATGCAGAATGTTTTTGCGGAAGATTGCCACCAAGGATACCAGAGAAACGGGTTCTCCGAAAGAGAGCGGGGTGAAATTCAGAGGGCGGAGCACAATCTTCATGCGGCAAGAGTACAATACGATGCATACGCAGCATTTCTTCGTGTTGCGGATAGTGAGTACACCTTCCGGGAGAGGATGATATCGGTGGAGAACGTGATCGAAAAGCTCCGGACGGAGCTCCGGGAGAAGGCCGACGAACAGCTGAGACAGAGCGGGTTGCGGTTTTTCAAAGAGAGCGTCCGAATGTACGGCATGAAGAGCGCGGTTGTTTCAAAGATCGCAAAAACGCTCTACAAGGAGATCGGGGGGCGAAAGAAGGACAACATTTTCGGCCTTTGCGAAGAGCTGTGGAAGAGCGGTATGATGGAGGAGTCGTTCGTTGCATGCGAATGGGCCTATTCGCTGCGCGGCGAGTACACCGAGGATGACTTTGCCGTCTTCGAGCGATGGGTCGAAAAGTATGTGACCAACTGGGCCGCATGCGACACGCTCTGCAATCACACGGTCGGCTCCTTCGTCGAACGCTTTCCGGCGTATGTCGACAGGCTGAAGGAGTGGGCGGAGTCGGAGAACCGCTGGGTGAGAAGGGCGTCGGCGGTCTCTTTGATCATACCTGCCCGAAACGGCCTTTTCAGGGACGAGATCTTCCAGATCGCCGAAAAACTGCTCATTGACAAGGACGACCTGGTACAGAAGGGGTACGGCTGGCTGCTGAAGGCCGCCTGCGCGAAGCACGAGGACGACGTCTACCAATACGTCCTGGACAGGAAAGCCGTCATGCCGAGAACGGCGCTGCGCTACGCGATAGAGAAAATGCCTCCCGAAAGGAAACGGGAGGCTATGAAGCGCTGATCAAAACTATTTATTTATCTCTTCCTTGCTGAAAACCGCCGAAATCCGACATATTGAAAAAAGTCGTGAGGAATGTTCATCATCATTCCTCACGGTGCTGTATCTTCCGGCAGTTTTCGATCGCTTCACGGCTTTCTCAGCTGCAATATTCCGTCGAAAAGTTTTCGCGGTACAGATTGACAATCGGAAGAACTCCTCTATACTGGATTCAGTGAGAAAAATATTTCAGGAAGTATTTTCAAGGAGGGGCCATGTATTCCGACGCGCTTCTTGTCAAAACCGCGGAACTGTACTATTACTCCCGTATCTCCCAGGCAGAGATCGGGCGTATTCTCGGCGTCTCCACCCCGACGGTCTCGCGGATTCTGCAGGAGGCCATGGAGCGGGGCATCATCGAGGTCCGCATTCGCGATGTCCTGGCCAGGAGCACCGATGCGGAGGAAACGTTGAAAAAACGTTTCGGTCTGCTGGACGCCGTAGTGGTCGAAACACCCCAGGAGACCGACCAGAACTTCCTCAGGAAGCTTCTCGGAAAGAAGGCCAGCGAGCTTCTCCCGAGATTTTGTGAGCGCGGAAGCACGGTCGGCATCGGGTGCGGTATCACCATACGAGAGATGATCGAATCCCTGGACCGCTCCCGCCGTTTTCCCGACCTCCGGATTGTCCCTCTCATGGGAGGATGGGGAAAGGAAGACCCCGAACGGGAGACCAACCGGCTGGCCAGCAGCATGGGCAACATCCTGGGCTGCGCCTTTTCCTACCTCCTTGCCCCCGCGATCGTCAGCTCTCCCGGGGTGAGAGACATCCTTCTGAAAGAACCGCAGATCCAGCTGACCACAAAACTCTGGAGCTCAGTGGACACCGCTCTTTTTTCCATAGGACCGGAACTCGACGCCCCGGCCTTCTCCTACATTCCGGCGGAGTATCTCGACATTGGAAAGGCCGCGCGCGCCGGTGGAGTCGGCGACGTGCTCGGTCGAATCATCGACGGCAGGGGAAAGGAGCTGCCGCTTCCTTTCAACGAACACCTGATGAGCATTCCCTTCAGCACTCTTCGAAAAATTCCGCGGAGAGTGGGGATCGGAGGAGGGCCGCAAAAATGCAGGGGCGTCTACGCGGCGCTTCGGGGAAAACTGGCGAACATCCTTGTGACCGACTATGAAACAAGCTCATATATCCTGCATCTGGAGGCGATGGAACGTGACAGTATTTGAAGAGATGTTCAAGGTGAAAAAACCGCTCCTGGGGATGGTCCATTTTCCGCCCCTTCCGGGATCGCCGCTCTACGACGGGAACGCGGGAATGAAAAAGATACGCGACACCGCCCTGCGGGATGCCGAGGCGCTTGTGAAAGCCGGCTTCGACGGGATCGTGTTCAGCAACGAGGGAGACCGGCCGTACCTTTCGACCGTGGATAACGTCACCGTTGCGGCGATGAGCAGGGTGATCTCCGAAACCGCGGCGACCTTCGACGTTCCTTTCGGCCTCTCGGTCCTCGCCGACCCTGCGGCGGCGGTCGCCATAGGCGCTGCCGTGGAAGCCGATTTCGTGCGCATCTTCCTCTCGTGGGTCTTTGTGGGCGACTGGGGGATCGTCGACCCGGACGCGGGAAAACTGCAGCGTCTGCGGACCTCACTCGCTCCCTCGATGAAAGTCTTCGCCAATATCTCCGGCCACACGGAGCCTCTCGGCGGAAGAAAGCTGGAGGATATCGCCAGGGGCGCCGTCAAGTTCGGTCTTGCCGACGCGGTCTGTCTTGCCGGGACCACCGCCGGCAGCGAGATTCCCGAGGAAGATCTGCAGGGAGCGCGAAGAGGCGCGTGCAACGTCCCCGTGATCGCGGGAACGGGGGTTTCCGTCGAGAACGCCGGGAGAATGCTCGCCCTCGCCGACGGCGTGATCATGGGGACGAGCGTCAAAGTCGACAGGGACACCTTCAAGCCGGTTGATCCGGAGAAGGCGGCCGAGTTCATCCGCCGTGCGAAGGACGTCCGGGACAGGATGCCATGACCGTCCTCGAGACCCGGAACCTCACCAAGGAATTCCCCGGAGTGCGGGCGCTTTCCGACTTCTCCTTCACCTTGGAGAAGGGGGAGATTCACGGTCTTGTCGGAGAAAACGGGGCGGGAAAGTCGACTCTCGTAAAAATCCTCGCCGGAGTCTATCCGCCTACATCGGGCGCCTTCCTTCTCGGAGGCCGGGAGATGCACTTCCACTCCCCTCGGGATGCGGCCGACAAGGTGGGTGTTGTCCACCAGGAGCGGGAGCTGGTTCCTCATTTTTCGGGGTGGGAGAACCTCTTTCTCGGCCTTGAGTACTCGTCGCTCGGATTTCTGCAGAAGAAACGGATGCGGGAGGAAGCCCTGCGCTTCGTCGAAAAATACTCGATGAACGTCGACCTCGATATGCCCGCATCGGAACTGGGAAGCGGGCGGCAGGAGATGCTCGCCATCCTCAAGGTGCTCTTCCGGAATCCGCAGGCGGTCATCTTCGACGAACCCACGGCGCCGCTGAGCATCAAGGAGTGCGAGAGCCTCTTCGCGCTGATTCGCGACCTTCGGGAGAAAGGGCTCCCGATCCTTTACATCTCCCACCACCTCTCGGAGGTTCTCGACCTCGCCGACAGGATCACGGTCCTCCGGAACGGAAAGAAGGCCGCCACCCTCGACGCGTCGGAGGCGGATGAGCAGAAACTCATCCGTTTCATGATCGAGCGGGACATGGAGAGCCAGTACCCGAAAAGGAAGATCGCAGCGGGGGAGGAGCTTTTTTCCATGGAGCGCTGCTCCTCCCGAAAAGGGAAGGTGCACGATATCTCCATCTCCATCCGGCGAGGAGAGATCGTCGGATTCGCCGGGCTCGTTGGAGCGGGCCGGACCGAACTGGCAAAGGCAGTCTTCTGCGGATCCCGTTTTGAAGAGGGAAAATTATCGCTTGCCGGGAAGCCTTTTTCCTCACGCAGTCCGGCGGAGAGCATTGACCGGGGAGTCGTCATGATCCCGGAGAACCGGAGGGAGGAAGGGGTTGTAGCCGACATGTCTGTAGGGGAAAACCTTGTGCTGCCTCTCCTTGGAACGCTGACCTCGCTCGGCTTCATCAGGGCGAAAGATGGTGACCGCCATGCCTCCGGGGTGGTCGACAGGCTCTCCATCAAGATCTCCGGCCTTTCGCAGGAGACGCGGACGCTGAGCGGAGGAAACCAGCAAAAGGTCTCCGTGGGGAAGTGGTACGGGACATCGTCGGACCTCTGGGTCTTCGACGAACCGACCCAGGGGATCGATGTGGACGCCAAGCGGGAAGTCTACACCATTATGGGCGACCTGGCCGAGGCGGGGGCAGGGGTCTGGTTCATCAGCTCCGAACTCCGGGAGCTGCTCGCCATTGCCGACCGGATCTACGTCATGAAAGACTTCCGGATCGCGGGGGAGTTCCGCCCGCCGTTCGACGACGAACACATTCTCGCGACCATGATGGGGGAGGGACGCAGTGATGTCGCATGACGCTTTTCATCTTCAAAAGCTTCTGACACGATACGGCACCATTCTCGCGCTCATTATTCTGTGCGCCGGTTTTTCCTTCGCAGTGCCCGGGTTTGCAGCCCGTGAGAACGCCATGAACATTCTCCGGCAGATCGCCCTGCTCGCGGTGATCTCGGAGGGCTTCACCATGTGCCTGATCGTCGGTGAACTCGACCTGGCCTTTCCGCATATCGCGAGCCTGTCCGGCGCACTGGTGGCGGGACTCATCTTCGGAGGGATGACGCCCCTGCCCGCCGTGCTGCTCTCGCTCGCGGCGGGGCTGCTCTTCGGATTCGCGGCGGGACTGCTGGTCACGAAAATCGGTATTCCGTCGCTCATCACGACCCTGGCAACCGGCATCATCGCGGGCGGCATGGTCTACATGTACACTCGCGGCGTCTCCTTCTACGGCCAGATGCCGCCTTCGTTCCTCTCGATGGGACGCGGCATGGTAGGACCGGTCCCGTCGCTCGTCGTCATCATGTTCGTCGTCGTCGCGGCGGCGCAAATATTCATCTCCCGCACCCGCATCGGCAAGTACATGCAGGCCACGGGCGCGAATCAGGCGGCATCCCGCCTTGCGGGCATCGCCACCGACCGGTACAAGATCCTGGCCCTCTCTCTTTCGGGGCTCGCGGCAGCCTTCACCGGCATCCTCCTTACGTCCCGCCTGGGATCGGCCAATCCGGAGGGAGCGTCGGGGTTCATGATGGACGCGTTTGCATCGGCGCTGCTCGGCATGACAGTGCTGAGCGTGGGAAGGGCGAACCCCTTCGGTACCTTCGTGGGGGCGCTTATGATAGGGGTGATCAACAACGGTATGACGCTGGCGGGTGCGCCGTATTACACGCAGGATATTGTGAAGGGGCTGATCATCATACTCTCTGTGACGCTCACATCCCTTCAGGCGAAAAGAATGGCCCGGAGCTGACCGGCTTTCTTGGAACGGACGGAAAAAACATAACGAGGAGGGAATGGAAATGAGGAAATTCGGAGCTATTGTTGCGTTGGTGTGCGCGATGGCGCTTGTCTTCACAGGGGTCGCCGCCGCGAAGCAAATTTCGGTCGGGTTCATCGCGACGAACTTCTCCGCGGAAGCGCAGGCACGAGTGGCGAATGCTTTTGAAGCGCTGGGAAAGGAGAAGGGGTGGGACGTCAAGATGCTCAACTCCGCCGGGTCCATCGAAACCCAGTCCAACCAGCTCGAAAACCTGTACCAGATGAAAGTCGACGCCGTGGTCATGGCGATGGGGCATCCTCTGGAGATCCGCCCGGCGCTTGACAAAGTGCTCTCGGCCAATATCCCCGTGATCACGATCGACTCAGGATACGTGGACGGCGTCGTCGCCGACATCACTTCGGACAACTTCGCCATGGGCGCCAAGGCGTCCACCTACCTCATGGACAGCATCGGCGGAGAGGGAAATATCGTCGTCATCAAGTTCGAGAAGCACTACGGCACGCGCCGGAGGGGAAAAGTCCTCGACGTCGTGCTCACCGAGTACCCCGGAGTGAAAGTGCTCGCCGAGTACAGTGTGGTGGCGACGAAGCGCTTCATGGACGATACCCGTGCCGCGATGGAGACCTACGTCACCCGCTTCGGCGACCAGATCGACGGAGTGTGGTGTGCCTTCGACCAGCTCGCCTACGTCGCGGGCGACGTCCTCCGGGAGAGAGGGATCGAGGCCGTGGTGGTCGGTGTCGACGGCAACCAGGAGACGATGCGGCGAATCGCGGCGGGACAGATGTCCGCTACTGTTTCGCAGCCATTCGAGGCAATGGCCGCAAAGGCCATCGAGCTCGTGAACGCCGTCGCGGTCGAGGGGAAATCGACCGAGGAGGCCACAGGCGGACGGAAGATCTTCTACATGGACGCTCCTCTCGTCGACAGGACCTCGCTTCCCCGGTAACGCCCATTTCACGAAACGAACGATTCCAACGGCGCGGACGGGCTTCCTTCCGCGCCGTTTTTTCAGGAGATGACGCCAATGCCTCTTTTTCTCGGAGTGGATCTGGGAACATCATCGCTCAAAGCGGCCGTTCTTGATGAGCGGGGGAGGGTCGTGACCAGGGCCCGGATTCCGAGCGCTACGGAATCTCCGCGGAAGAATTTCTACGAGGTGAACGCAGAGACAAACTGGTGGGGCGGGTTTCTCGCCCTCTGCGAAGAGGTGGGAAAGACGGTTTCATTGAAGAGCGTGGCGGCGCTTTGCGTCAGCTCGGTCTGCGCATCCTTCGTTCCGATAGACGAAGAAGGAACTCCGACCCATAACGCGATCCTTTACGGCATCGACAAAAGGGCGACGGAGCAGATCGGGAGGCTCAACCGCCGGTACGGCGAAAAACTCGACGGCATGCTGGGCGGCCCCTTCACAACGCACTCCATCCTCCCAAAGGTGCTCTGGCTGAAAGAGAATCGCCCCGAGGTGTACAAAAAGACCGCTCTCTATGTTGAACCCAATAACTTCATCACCTACCGCCTGACCGGGACGCGGGCCTGGGACTTCCCTTCCGCCGCCGCCGCCGGTCTTGTCGACAGGGGCCGCATGTCGCTGCCCGTGGGACTTTTCGTCGAACAGGGGATTAGCCCGTCCTGTTTTCCGGATCTCCGATGGCCCCTCTCCGTCCTCGGAGGGGTGACGAAAGCGGCGTCGCAGTCGACAGGACTTCCGGCCGGGATACCTGTTATTACGGGGGCCTGCGACATCAACGCGGAGGCAGCTGCGGCGAGAGCGATGGAGCCGGGGGAGTGCGTCGTCGTTTTCGGTTCGACAGTCAGCGTGCTCCTTACCACACAGCATCCTGCCCGATTAAGCGGTTTCGTCACCGGCATTTCTCTCCTGGAGGGAACATACCGCCTCGGCGCAGCCACTTCATCCGGCTCGCGTTTTCTGCAGTGGCTGCGATCGGTCGTACAGTCCGGCGACTCGGGGAAATCGGTCTCTCCAACCGGCATTCTCATGCTCCCGTGGTTGGATGGCGCCCGGACCCCCTTTCACAATCCGGAAGCGAAAATGCTCTTTTCAGGAATGAACAGCGGCACATCGCCGGCGGACTTCCTGCTCGCCGGAAGGGAAGCGCTCGGATATGAACTCGACGGCATCCTCTCCCTGATGGAAACTGCCGCTCCTCTGCCGGAGACGATCAACGTCTCCGGAGGCTTGTGCAACGACATGGAGTTGATGCAGCTCGTCTGCTCGATGACGGGAAGGAAGCTCCGCCTGCACCCGTCGGTCGATGCCGCATGCGGCGACGCGGTTCTCGCCGCGATAGGTTCCGGTTTCATCACGTTGGGGGATGTCAAGAGAATGGAGCATGAAGGGCCTGTCCTCTTTCCAGACCCTGCGCTTCATGCTCTCTTTGCTCCGCTGAAGAAGATGTTTCGGGATATGGCGGACAAGGCATCCGGGCGGACGCCTTGAGCCTAACTGAAGAAGAAGGCGAAAAGGAAGGGAAGCACCAGCAGGATGCTCACCAGCCGGACCGTCTGGAGGATGCTCACCTTCAGCGGGTCGGCCCCCATCTCTTCCGAGATGATGGACATCTGCGAGAGGCCTCCGAGAGAGGCCGAGAGAAGGCACGTCGGGTAATCCCACCCCGTCATCCGGTGGAGGAGGACCGCTAGAAGAACGCTGCAGAAGACCATCGCTGCGGTCAGGGCGACGACCGGAAGCGCGAGTGAGCTGAACTGCCGCAGCGTGGTGGTCGTGATATTCGACGCGATGATGATTCCGATGCCGATCTGGGCCGTGGTCCTCGGAAAACTCGGCATCGGAGGGAGTTCCACCCAGAAAAGGTTCGTCGCAGCGACAGCGAACATCGCTCCGGTGAGAATGCCGACCGGAAGATGAAGCAAGTACCCGGCAATCGCTCCGGCGAACGCCACCGCGATCAGGAGCGAATACCCATTCAGTGAAGGAGCGGCTTCGGGAGGGAGCGGGGCAGGCTCTCCATTTTCGCAGAAAGGCGCTTTAACCGGGAGCGGCGAAGGACCAGGAAAGCGCTTCCGTTCCCTCATCCCGAACCATTTCGTCCAATTACGGCAGACGAACGGTGTGACCAGGATCGCCGACAGAAGGCGGAAGACCTGCAGCAGCGTGACGCTGGCGACATCCGCTCCCAGGGACATCGAAAGAAGGGCCATCTCGGCGATCCCTCCGGTCGTGGACCCGAGAAAGGCGGTTTCAACCGAGAGGTCGCTTATCAGGTAGAGAGCGCCTCCTCCCAAAATCGAGAGCAGAAGCATCCCCGCGGAAATGACGAGCGCGGGGAGCGGGAGTTCTTTCAAAAAGCGGATCGATGTGGTGTTGACACGCAGTCCGACATAACTCCCGATCACGATGTTGCTGTAGCGGGAGATCCACAGGAGCGGGGCGTCGGGAAAAGAACCGGCGATATTGAGGGCGCTTACGAAAAAAAGCGACCCCAGAATCGCCGGAACCGGCAGGGAACATTTCTTGAATACCAGATATCCGCTGGAACCGACAAGAAAGAGCAAAAGCAGACCAATCATAAGAAAAAAATCAAACCTCCGAACCACGCGGTTGCGTTTTTAGTGATGTCGAATCACGAAGGAGCTTTCATCGTCCTTCGACGGGGTCTCCAGGACGGTCAGGCGTTTTACCAAGGCTGTCGGAGGTCCTTTTCGGAGCCATTGCTCCATTTTATCCATCGCTTCTTTCTCACCCTGGGCGTGGACTTCCACTGCTCCGTCCGGAAGATTGCGAACCCATCCCGTCACACCGAACTTCAACGCCATCCTGACTGCCGAGTGGCGGAAGCCCACGCCCTGAACAGCACCCATCACAAGGAATCTCTTGCGGATGAGAGTCATGCTCTTTTCACAGTGAGTCCCTCGATACGGGCGATCCTCGAATCAAGGGACGGATGGGTGCTGAAGAGACTGTCCCGCCCCTGCTTCTTCTTCAGAAAAGGATTGACGATGTACAGGTGCTGCGTTCCCCTGCTCGCTCCCCTCAGCTCCTCGGGGTCGTTCGTCAGTTTTTGCAGCGCCGAGACAAGTCCCGCCGGATTACGGGTCAGCTCCACCGCCGAGGCGTCCGCGAGGTACTCCCTCTGGCGGCTGACGGCGAGCTGAATGATGGAAGCGAGGATCGGCGCGAGAATCGACAGGATGATCGCCACGACCGCCATCACCGCCTGGGCCTGGTTGCTTCCCCTGGAACTGCTGCTCCGGCGGCGTCCGAAGAAAACGCTTCTGCGGACGATGTCGCAGATCAGGACGATCGATCCCACCATCACCGCCATCAGCATCGCGAAACGGATGTCGTAGTTCCGAACGTGCGACATTTCGTGCGCCATGACCGCCTGGAGTTCCTCCCGGTTCAGTTTCCGCATCAAGCCGGTGGTGATCGCCACACTCGCATGTTGAGGATCCCGTCCCGTGGCGAAGGCGTTCATCGCGTTGTCCTCGATCATGTAGACCTTGGGCATCGGAAGGCCGCCCGCAATGGAAAGCTCCTCGACCACGTTCCAGAGTTGGGGGGCGTCCTCGTGCCGGATCTCTTTCGCGCCGTTCATCGAGAGGATCATGGCGCCGCCCGCGAACCATGAAATGAGAAAATAGATCACGGCGACGGCGGCCGCGACGATCGCACCGCTGTACCACTCGCCGCCCCACCATGTTCCGACCGCGGCCCCCAGGATTCCGAGTAGGAGCAGCAGTGAGAAGAACAACAGAATGCTCAGGCGCTTGTTATGTTCGATGAGCCCTTCGAAACTGGCCATGGCGCTACCTCCACGACACGGAGACCGGATTCAGCTCCGAGGCGTCGTCTGCGGTCCACATCGCCCGCGGTTCGTATCCCAGCCTTTTGGAGATCAGGTTGTTCGGAAAGACGTCGATTGCGATATTGAACGCCTTCACCGCGTCGTTGTAGTACTGGCGCGCAAACGCGATCTTGTTTTCCGTCGAGGCCAGCTCCTCCTGGAGAGCAAGAAAGTTCTGGTTCGCCTTCAGTTCCGGATAGTTCTCCGATACCGCCAGCAGCGACTTCAGCGCTCCGGTGATCTGGTTCTGAATGGGGGCCGACTCTTCCGGCGAAGTCGCCGAAAGGGCGGCGCTCCGCAGGGCCGCGATCCGTTCGAAAACCTCCCGCTCGTGTTTTGCGTACCCTTTCACCGTCTCTACGAGGTTCGGTATCAGGTCGTAGCGGCGTTTGAGCTGGACGTCGATCTGGCTCCATCCGTTCTCGACGCTCGCCTTCCTTCGAACCAGGGTATTGTAGATATAGATCCCGTACCCCAAAAAACCTGCCAGAACCGCGATAAAAATGTAGAATCCCTTTCCCATAGGCAACAGTCCCCCTTTCAGGAATGATCTCTTTCCTTCGCGCAGTCAGTCCGCGGACGCTGAAACAGCCTTATTCAAGGAAGAGCGGAATATTCTGTCTGAAAAGCGCCAACATCCGCACTGTAACGGTCCCTGGCAACCCGTCGCCGATGACGAGATCGCCTATTCTGGTCACCGGCGTCACTTCCTTCACGCTTCCGGTGATGAACGCCTCCGTGATATCCGGAAGCTCGTCAAGATGGAGGCAGCGAAGCTCCACGTTGAACCCTTCCTTCCGGGCGAGACCGATGAGAATCTCTCTTGTCACGCCGCGGAGCACTCGATGATCCGGGGCCGTGATGATATTGTCGCCGGCGACGCCGAAAAAGCTGCTCGTTGCCGATTCGGTGATCTCTCCCCCCGCGCAGTGAAGTGCTTCGAAGGTTCCGGGAATGTGTTTCGTGAGCGATTTCATGTAGTTGATGCTCTTTACCCGGAAAAGCTCGCGTTCCTCAGGAAGCAGCGAAAGCGCGATCCCCTTCGTATAAAACTCTTCGGGAACCGGGGTCACCGGTGAAAAAAGAACCAGAAACCGCGGCGACGGAAACGTGCCGTTCTCTTCGAAGTCGCCTCCGGTGAGAAAGATCTTTGCAAGGGCGTCTCCCCCGATCCTTGAAAGACCTTCCCGGACGATATCCGCGATCTCTCCGGCAGAGAGCGGCACAGGAATTCGAGAGAGCGCCGCCGAATTTTCCAGCCTTTCAAGATGCGCCGAGAGAGCGAAAGGGCGTCCGTCATAGCTTCGAACCGAGTCGAAAACGGCTACGCCCCGCTGAAGCGCGAGATCCGAAACGGGAAGTGCGGCCTGGTCCCCATCCAGAAACACCCCGTTCATGTAGCATAACATCATGTTGGAAAGCACCTCGATTATGTAAAAAATATGTTCGGTTGATTCGTATATCCTAACATCATACGACGATAAGCTCAATCCTAAAGTGCTCACCCGGTTGAAAGAACAAAAAAAAGACCGCCTGTGCGAGACGGTCTTTAGTATATGAGCCGTACTATCGTATAGCACGGTAAATATGGTAGCCCCAACGGGATTCGAACCCGTGTTTTAACCTTGAGAGGGTTACGACCTAGGCCACTAGTCGATGGGGCCACTACCTTGCATGGCTGGGGAACCTGGATTCGAACCAAGATTACCTGATCCAGAGTCAGGCGTCCTGCCATTGGACGATTCCCCAACTTTCCCGCACACCCTGTTCCTGTGTGCGGGGTACATAATACCAGAAATACGACGTTTGACAAGGGGGGGTGAGGAAGATTCGAAGAGATTTAACATTATATGCATGCTGAAAATTTAAACTTCATATAAATTCACCGAGTGCTCTTGTTTAGCTGTTGACAAACCCGCTAACGTCTGAGGCAGAAGAAAAAAATAAAAAAAGCATACACCATGATTCCATGGAAGGGGTCATCGCCGAATGACAACGAAAAAACGGACGATAGCGAACGATCATATTGAAGGGCTGTTGAAGGGCTTTCGGGAATACCGCACCGGCGAGAGCGGCGTCGCGGAGAAAACCGCGAGGGAGAACGCCACGCACATCAGGAATTTCTACTCCACCTTTTCGCCCGAGTGGGAAAAAGAGCAGGCACTTTTCCGGACATGGATCAAGGCGTGCCGGAATCCCTCCGACCTGCGCAACCAGCGGATCATCAGCCTGAGAACCTTCTGGGACTGGGCGGAGAAGAAAAAGGGTCGCCGGGCGCAGACGAACTGGGCGACTGAGTTCCGGATCAAGAAGGTGCGCCGGGTTCCGAAGATCCCCGCCCGCGAAGAAGTGCAGCGGGTGATCGGCGTGCTCGATGATCTGATGAGGGAGACGCTGAAGAACAAGAACGTGCGCTGGGCGAAGAAGTGGAAAACGATACGGAATTGCGTGGTCGTTATCCTGATGGCCTCTACCGGTATACGCGCCCGCGAACTGCTCCAGCTTCATCCCGATTCCTTCGACCTGGGGCAGGGGCAGATCTTCATCCCCGCCGAAATCGCGAAGAACCGCCAGGAGAGGGAGAGCGATATCCCGAATATCGAGTATCTGCTGGCTCTTCTCCGGGAGATGAAAAATTTTCACGCCGCTCTTGCTGCGAGAGGTGAGTTCGATGCGAGTTCCCCCCTGTTCGCGGGACTCGGCCGCGGAACCCTTCATGTCGATGGCGGAAAAGCCATCAACACCGGATCGATTTCGAGCTGGGCTAAAAAATTGTACGAGGAACACGGAATAAAGATCACCGGGCTCCACGACTTTAGGCGCTACTACGCGACGGATTACATCCTCGGCTGCTACGAGAGGGATGAAAAGCCGGATGTTCTCCGTTTGAAGGATGCCCTCGGCCACACGGACCTCTCAGTCACCCAAACTTACATCAATGAGGTGTTGGCGAAAGTGAAACGACGTAACCTCAACGACTACGAACCGGGATTCACCGCGCTGGCTCTGGTAAAGGATGACCCGGGCGAAACGGGGTCGGACAAACTGATTGAGTTTCCATCGTTCGAGCTGCCGGAGAAGGAACCGGCCTGTTCGTAGCCGGAGAGATCGGTGAGTCCGAGAAAGCCCGATCACTTCATAAAATAGTGGCTCGCAATACGAAACGGAAACTATTATTTTCATCTGTTTCGCACGAAGCGAACCGGTAGGTTTCAGAAGAGCAACCAAATCTTTCATCTGGAGGGATCCGCTTAAATGCGAAAAAAGGTCCGCATCGTTATTCAGGGTACGATCGATGAAGCGCTGGAGCAAGCAAGAAAGCATGCATTGGATCTCGAACGGCGGGTTCGAGAGGAGCGCAAGAGCATAAGGACCCGGGGACTGGTCCTGATGGGTGTCGCTCTTGCCGAATGTATGAGCGAGAAGGAGATGTACGATCTTTTCGAGAAGCTCATCGATCTGGACGCCGTTGTCAAGAGCGGAAAAAAGAAGATGGTTGAAAAACACGACGCAAAGAACGAAGCCACGAAAGCCGTGATCGCAGTCGCACGGACGATGAACGAGATCATGAAAAAGAGGGAGTCCTCCTCCAAGGAAAAACCGGATAGTGCCACGGCTGGAAACCGGGAAACGGCGGCTTCCAATGAGAAAGCGGAAGAGAAGAAAGCTCCCGACACAACACAGTAGAAGGCATGTGGAAGCCCTACGTCCGTTTCTCTTCCTTCGCATCGGGGATGAAATCGCTCGGGAAAAGCTCCTCCCACGTCGCGTATCTCGTCCGGGAGAAGGAGTGCCTTCTTTGGGAGATGGACTCCCGCGGAGACGTCATCGACGACCGAAGGAAGGCGAAAGAGCGATGGAAGGCCATCGCCCGTATGGAGACGGGACTCGCCCCGCTGGATACTCCGGCGGGGCGATCCCGTTCCGATGCATGCATCCAGGTTCGCCTGTTCCTCCCTCTCCCAAACATGATATTCGACGGCATGACCGATAAAGAAATCCGCGAATCCACAAAAAAACTGGTCTCCGGAATGGGGCTCGACTCCACCGATATCCTCTGGGCGCTCCACAGAGGAGAGGGCGGTTCAAAGAAAAAAGCAAACGGGGAGCAGAATCTTCATCTTCACATCGTCTATCGTCCTCGAAACGCGGCGGGAACCAAACACCGGATATCCATCCGGAGAGAGGTCGTCTCCCTCCGGCAATCCCTGGGCGAATGGATTCAAAATCAGGGTCTCGCTGTCGACTGGAATTCCATCACGAACCCGGGACCGCGCCGGCACATCACCCCTGCTAAAATCGCCATAGCGGAACGAGGAGAGAAACTGCACTCCCGCGAGGATGAACTCCAGGCGGAGCTCGTCGCCGCCGGAAGAACTCTTTCCCTGCTCTCCCGCGAGGACATCGCGCAACGCATCGTCGACGCGCTCGGCTCATCGTCTTTCGGATATGGGATGCTGGAAAGTACCCTGCGCGACGGAGGCTGGCGCATCGAACTCAGAAAGCGCGGCAAGCGCACGACGTGGCTGGTGATCGACGAAAACGGAGGAAAGGAGTTCGCCCTTCGCCGCATCCTGGAGAGGACGGAGGAGAAGACGAATGCCATCCTGGCGAAGCTCATGAAAAGAGACGAGGCTCTTCGAAGAGCCTCGTCTCAGGCAACCGGGACAATCGAGGCAAGCGAAACAAGCGAAACAAGCGAAACAAGCGAAACAAGCGAAACAACCCGGATTACCGAGACAACCGGGATTACCGAGACTGCCGAGATTACAGAAGCCGGCGGGACAAACCAAGAAAGAATGTCCTCTTTTTCCGCTTCCGAGGACGCCGAAATCGACGTCGAAACCGAAGAAGAGATACGTTTCCTTCCCCAGGATATCCCCATCTGACATCCGCTGACCGTAAGTCAAAAGAGCAGCCGGTTTGGAACAGAAATCTCAAGTCGTTTTCACTATCCGCCCCGGATATGTGCCGAAAGCGTCTTGAGGTTTCTCTTCTTTGAAGGATTGTCCCAGTCCTACCCTCAGAAAAATAAGCTCCATTTCAAAGAGCGAATATGAGAAGCCTTGCGGGATAAAAGACTGCCCGTTTGTCGGGGCGTCTTTCCATGTTCCCCTGTTCGGGAAGTCCGCTATTTCCATTAGCAGCGCTGCCCGCCCCGATTTCCGTCTCCGAAAGCCCCGCGCCTTTTCTGTTTTTTCCCGCAAGGCTCAAGGGTGCATTGCCTGACGGCAACGCTCCCTTTCGGCAGGGGGCTTCGCCCCCTTGCATCCCCCCCAAAAGCGGAAAGGGGAGGGCTATTTCTCCGGCGTCGGGTTCTCGTCGAGCGCCCATTCCAGCAGCCACCGCACCGTCTCGGCCCGGGAGCGGAAACGATGCGCGAAGCGGAAATCGTCCAACCGGTCGATCAGCTCCTTGTCCACCACGAACGTCAGAAGAGGACTCGTCCTTTGTCCCATACAAGCATCCCCGCCTTCTTTCTTTTTCACCAGTCTATACCACTGGACAACTCGGCTTATTAAGATTACTCTATATATGAAATAAGAGTAATCTATAGTAACAGCGGAAGGGAGGTGTTTTCTCTATCGAGTGTTGTTGCAAGGGAACCGTATTGCGGATAGAAAGGTCGCAGAAAAACTTCTGCGAAGTTGCGATGCGAAAGGGGGAACAGTGATGAAAGAGAGAAAGAACGTACTGCCGCCGAATATTTTCAGGCCGCCAGAAGAAAAAAACATCAGGTGCTTTGAAAAGATCATCGACCACTACGCTGAGCATTTTCGTCTTGTGATAGAAAAACACAACCAAGAGAATCCGGAGAACGAGTCTCAGGATTAGCTACCGCGAAGTTCAGAGGCGTTCGAAAACAGTGAAGTCGGGAATCGTAAGCATGGCATGCGGCATGGAGGTTCCTCCATGCCGCATATCTGAAGACCGTCGTCGGCGTGGCCTTCTTCGGAAAGGCGGGGTTGAAGCCGGACATTGCTTGCGCTGCAGGAAATTCTGCTGTACCCTTTTCCGAACAGTATTTGCCGGCAAGGTTTTCGCCTGCGGAGAGGAACGTCAAATCGGGAGGTGAAATCATGTCCGAGCTATTCGTCACCGGAGACAAACACGGGGAGATCGAGATAAAGGACCTCTCCCTTCGAAACTTTCCCGCTGGAAACGTCCTGACGAAAAACGACTTCGTCGTCGTCCTCGGAGACTTCGGCCTGCTCTGGAGCAATCCGCCCTCCGACACTGAACGCTACTGGCTGAAATGGCTTTCGGGGAAGAAGTGGACCACGCTCGTTGTCGATGGCAACCACGAGAATTTCGACCTCTTCGACGCCCTTCACGAGGAGGAGCGGTGGGGCGCTCCGGTCGGAAGAATCGCACCCGACGTCTACCATCTCAAGCGCGGATACGTCTACAGCATCGCCGGAAAAAACGTCTTTGTCTTCGGAGGCGGAGAGAGCATCGACAGGGAATACCGGACTCCCGGCAAGAGCTGGTGGTTCCGCGAGCTGCCGAGCGTCGAGGAGACGGAGCGCGGCTTCGACTCTCTCGACCGAGCCGGATGGAAGGTCGACTTCGTCTGGACGCATGCAGCGCCGTATCGAGCATTCGCCCAGCTGATGGAGAACCACTACGCGGTCGCGCACAGTCAGAGGGAGAAAAAGCACGACCCCCTGTCGCGCTACTTGGACGAGCTGGCGGGCAAACTGGAGTTCTCCGAATGGTGTTTCGGACACTACCACCTCCAGTCCCGCCCGTTCGAGGCGAACGCGAGCGGACTCTTCCGAGCGGAGTACAAGAGCGTCCGTCCCCTCTCCGTCTCGGAGAAGATGGAGAAGAAGCTCGCGGTCGACGACTTCAAAAAATGGAATATCGACTTCGACGAGATGATGGGGGACGAGAGAGTGCATCCGAAGAATCCGGTCGGCGGGTGGTAGCGAAAGGCTTCGAAACACCATGTTGGAGATACGCGCGAATCCGATTGCGCTCTCCTTGCATCGGAGGACGGCGAGTCATTTTTTGAAGGGAGAAGGAGCCATGACCATCTACATCACAGGCGACATCCACGGCAAGACGGACTTCGAGAAATTGCAGCCGCGCTTCTTCCCCCGGGGGCCGTCGCTCTCCGAAGAAGACGTCCTTCTGGTCGCCGGAGACTTCGGCCTGCCCGTTCTCCCCGGCAACCTGGAAGCGGACTACCATCTCGACGATCTCGCCTCCAGGAAGTACACGATGCTCTTCATCGACGGAAATCACGAGCACTTTGAACTGCTCGCCCGCCTGAGGACGGAGTTCCGATTCAAAGGTCCGGTCGGCGTGCTTCGTCCGAACGTCCTTCACCTCAGGCGCGGTTACGTCTACGAGATCGGCGGGCTGTCGCTTTTCGCCATGGGCGGAGCGCGCGGTATGAGCAACATGGCGGGGTACGGTTTCGACTCCAGGGAGGTTCCCTCGGAGAAGGAGTTTCAGAGGGGACTGGACTCGCTCGAAGAACGGATGTGGAAGGTGGACCTGGTGCTGACCCACGCGGCCCCTTCACGCTTTCTTCCGCGACTTTACGGCAACTCCAACATCTGTCCGGTCTCGAAATTTCTTGACGGGATTTTTGAAAGAGTGTCCTTCAGAAAGTGGTTCTGCGGTCACTATCACAGGGATCTTGATTTCACCGACGCGGGATTTTCCTTCGTAAACGAACGCATCCTGAAGCTGAATTCTTCCATGCCTCCGGAACGCGGCGCGAAGTTGAAGAACTGCCGGGCGGGACTCGAAGAAGGGCGGGACTGGGAGACCGTCGAGGGGATTCCGTAGAGAAACAAAATTCCTTTTGCTCCGAAGCTCAAAGAGAGGGCGGCATGAAAACCGGTGGGAAGATGGAAAGCTGCAAAGACTTGACTTGTATTTCAGGATGTGCTCGAACGTGTCACTCCGCCCCTTCGAAGTTTCCGTCGAAACCTTTCCTCCCCGGAATTCCGATCCTCGGGTCGTCCAGAAGGGAGAAGACGTCCGACACATTCACAGGGGAGAAGTCCCACGCATCCACGCCGACGTTGACCACGGGGCCGAGCTTGCGGAAGACCGAATGAACGTGACCGCAGATCCACTCTCCTTCGATCCGCTCCTCCCCGTACTCCAGCGTCAGCAGAACGTCGCCGTATCCCGACGGCAGATCCTCGAAGCCTGGACAAATTTCCTCGAACAGAAACTCCGGCGAGTGGACGCACCGCGCCTCTCTTCCTCGCCACCGGACTCTCAACGGCATTTCCTCGGTCAGCACCGCGTCGAAAATCCCGGAGTACTCCTTCAGCAGATGCGCGTCGTGATTTCCGGCGAGCAGAATCTTTCTGTCCCCGGAAAGAGAGCGGAGGAGAGTCTTCCAGTCGCGAGCCCCGTTCCCCTTTTGATAGACGCAGTCGCCGAGGAAGATGACGGTCGCTCCTCGTGCGGGGACCGTCCGGTTATGATTTTCGACCAGCTCCTTTTCCATTTTGTCGAGACCGGCGAACGGACGCCGGTCGAACTTCAGCACGCTCGCGTGTCCGAAGTGATGGTCCGCGCTGAACCATGTTCTCTCGTCGATATCGAGAATTTCCTGGAGTTTGAACATCTTCAGCGCTCCTTGTAGTCAACCCATGGTCAAAATCCGAGTGCCGCAAAATTTATAGCGGCGAACCTCACTGCTTTCGACAGGAAATACTATAGCATCTCCATGTGATCATTATTACTGTCGGAAGGGGTTCTGAAAAAAATGTTTCTTCGCATTTCTCTGATCTGGTCTTGATTTCACCTATAGAAAAAGTTCCTTGTTTCTGGATTCCGCGCAAGGTTGGTTTACCATGGTCCTGTATCCAAGAATGTGAGATCATTTGAGAGATTTGTGGGCTGATTGGAGGGGTATTTTGTTCATATTTTTTATAGAAAAGTCAATTTAAATCGTTGTTCTCAGTCCGGGCAAGTGATACAATTCAAACCGGTTGCCGAAAGAATTGTTCGGTTGTAGAGAAAACAGCAGAGCATGCATCTCCCAACCGGAAAACATATTCCTAGGTTAGAAACGGAGAATCCTATGCTGCATCTCGATGAACAGACACAAAAGAAACTTGCCCGCCTTGGCTTCAGTTTTGAAAGAGGGGGCGCGCATACTGCGAGAACAATGATGCTGGCCGAACTTCGTACTCTCTTCGCTTGTATTCAGGGGTCTGAGGTTTCTAAAAGTAAATATCTTGAAGCAGTTCGGGATGAGAACTGTCTGGGGAAGCGCTCCGAAAAAACACGGGCACTGACCTGTTACCATCTGGTCGACCTCTATTCTCTCGACCCCTCGTTGCTTACTTTTCGAGCGCTGCTCTTCTTCTGGAAGCGTGATTCACAAGGGCAACCGCTGCTGGCTCTTCTCTGCGCATTTTGCCGCGATCCTCTGCTGAGGCTTTCTCTTGATTTTGTTCTTGGTTTTCAAAATGGAGATGTTGTTTCCCGGGATGTACTTGAAGAATATCTCAACGAATTCGAGCCCGACCGTTTCAGCAAGGCTACCTTGAAATCGACGGCACAGAATATAAATTCGACCTGGACACAATCAGGTCATCTTATCGGCAAGGCAAAAAAAATTCGTTCACACCCTTCGCCGACGGCGGGAAGCGTCGCCTACGCCCTCCTTCTGGGCTATCTTGCCGGTGCAAGGGGAGATTTTCTCTTCCGGACGGATTTTTCCAGACTCTTGGACTGTTCTTATGAACGTATGATTGAACTGGCGGAGGAGGCATCCCGGAAGGGATGGATCGTCTTTAAGCGAGTTGGAGACGTCCTCGAAGTTCTCTTCCCCGGACTGATTCTGGAACAGGAGATGAAGATTCTTCGTGAGCAGGATTAAACGGCTGATTCAATCCTACGGAAAATACATCGCCGTTCCTTGGAGAACGGACGCCGCCGCCGCGCAGCGGGTGATCTTCTGCGTGTACAACGAAAACGATGAGCGGATGATACGGGCGAAAACGGAAGAGTTCGAGTTGGTAACGAAAGAAGCCGGGTACGGATGGCTGCTTTTCGATCTCACCGATACCTTCGCCGAATGGCTGATTTTGCAGCGATACTCCCTGCGTTATTTTGAAAATCCGGACCTTCTTCCGACACTGCTTGGGCGATACATGGAGCATCTCGTAGGCGCGTTCTCGGAATTTCTACGGCAGCGCCGCGCAGAGGAGAACACCGTAGTTGCCTTGAAAGGAGTCGGAACTCTCTTCGGTTTCCTCAAGGTAAAGGATTTGGTGGATAAATTATCGCCTCTGGTGCAGGGAAGACTTCTCGTCTTTTTCCCTGGAAGCTGCGAGAACGACAACTACAGATTGTTGGACGGCTACGACGGGTGGAACTATCTCGCCGTAACCATTACCGAGGACAAGGAGTGGTGATGGAGTTCCGATGATTACGAACCGGCAGATATACCAAAAAGATCCGTCCGCACGAAAACTGGTGAACGAAGGCGTTGCCAACGTCAACGACGAAAGGACCTCACATGCGCTCGAAGTCCTGCGGTACGAGCTTGAGACGTTCGTCTGCGACGGACAGTATGAAAGAGGCATGGAGTTGATTCTTGAGACATACCTCAAGAATATCGACCAGGCGCAACAACCCTCCGTCTGGGTCAGCGGCTTCTACGGTTCGGGCAAATCACATTTGGTGAAGATGCTGCGGGCTCTCTGGCTGGACACTTCTTTCGACGACGGGGCGACGGCCCGCGGAGTAGCGGCGTTGTCGCAGAACGTCCGCGATCTTTTGAAAGAACTGGTAACGCAGGGCAAGCGGCACGGCGGCCTTTTCGCGGCATCGGGAACGCTGGGCTCCGGAGCCGAAGGCAGCGTCCGCCTCGCGCTTCTCGGCGTCGTTTTCAAAGCGGCGGGACTTCCCGTCCAGTACCACCTCGCCCGTTTCGTGATGTGGCTCCGGCATGAGGGCGTTTATGAGGAAGTGAAGACCCTTGTGGAGCGGAACGGTCTCGACTGGCAGGAGGAACTGGACAATTTCTACGTTGCAGAAGGTCTTCACGAGGCGTTGGTCAAAGTAAAACCGAAAGCCTTCCCGTCGATTGATTCGTGTATCGCGACGCTCAATAACCTGTACCCCTATGTGACCGACATCAACGACGACGAGATGTTGAAAACGCTTCGACGGTCGCTAGCTCCCGACGGCAGACTGCCGCTGACTCTCATAGTGCTCGACGAAGTGCAGCAGTATATCGGAGGGAGTTCCGAGCGCTCGATAGCGGTCCAGGAGATGGTGGAAAGCATCACCAAGAACATCGGGGGAAAACTGATGTTCGTCGGCACCGGACAGACAGCCGTAACCGGAACAGCGAATCTCGCACGGCTTCAGGGGCGCTTCACGGTCAGAGTGGAGCTATCCGACGCCGATGTGGACGCCGTCATACGCAAGGTTGTACTTGCCAAAAAAGCCGAATTTCAAACGCCTCTTGAAGAATTGATGCGAAACAACATGGGGGAGATATCCCGCCATCTCGCCGGGACGGCGTTCGCATTCAGAGAAAGAGACAGAGATGCCTTCCCCCGGGACTATCCGGTGCTCCCAGTCCGCAGAAGATTCTGGGAGAACGTGCTTCGGGTGCTCGACGTCACCGGAACCGACAGCCAGCTCCGCAACCAGTTGAGCATGGTCCACAAGGCAATTCAGTCGAACCTGGACGCTCTGATCGGCTGTGTTGTCCCGGCCGACTACCTCTATTTCGATTCTGCGGACAAGATGCTGCAAACACGAATTCTGCCCCGCAAGCTCTACGAACAGACGATGACATGGCGCAAGGGGTCCGGAGATGAACGCCTCAAGGCGCGTGCTTGCGCTCTGGTCTTTCTTGTGAACAAGCTGAACTCCGTCAATCACGACGTCGGAATCAAGGCGAACGCCGACACCCTCGCAGACCTTCTTGTCGAGGATCTGTCGCAGGGGTCCGCTTCCCTTCGGGCGAAACTTCCCTCTCTGCTCGAGGGATGCGCTCTGCTTATGAAGGTCGGAGACGAATACCGGATCCAGACCGAAGAGAGCGCCGCATGGAACGACGAGTTTTTGAACCAGCGTGCCCGGCTCTCGGACGAAGCGCACCGTGTCGATACGGAACGGGATAACCGCATTCGGGCGAAGTGTACGGCGCTGTTTGGAAAAATATCCCCGGTGCAAGGGATTTCCAAAGTTCCTCGCGCTATCGACGTGCTTTTCGATCCGTTCCTGCCGAACGACGCTGGTGAGCGCCTCTATGTCTGGGGGCGCGACGGATGGAGCACGGACGAAAACTCCGTTCGCGCCGACGCCAGACAGGCGGGCAACTCGTCGCCGACGGTCTTCGTATTCTTGCCGAGACGTTCGGCGGACGAACTGCGCAACCACCTGATCGACTGCAAGGCCGCCGCGACAACCCTGGAACGCCGCGGCGTTCCTAAAACTCCGGAGGGAACGGAAGCACGGGGCGCCATGGAGACGATTCGACAGGGAGCGGAACACAGAATCTCGGAGCTGCTTGAGGATGTCTTCTCGGGAGCAAGGGTCTTCCAGGGAGGCGGGAACGAAGTCCTTGGGAACGATCTTCGGGAGACTGTTCTTGAGGCGGCGTCCAACGCGATGCAGCGCCTCTTTTCGCGTTTTCAGGCGGCCGATCATCAGGGGTGGGCGAAGGTCTTCGAACAGGCTCGCAAAGGCGCTCCTGACGCGCTGAAAGCGGTCGGGTACGACGGGGAGGCCTGCGACAATCCTGTATGCAAGGCTATTCTGGGTTTCGTCGCCGCCGGCAAGAAGGGGAGCGACATACGGAAGGCCTTCGAGGATGCTCCCTTCGGATGGTCGCGCGACGCCGTGGACGGCGCCCTTCTCGTGCTGCTGCTCTCGGGGCTTCTGCGCGGAAGAGACGAAAGCGGCAAGCTCGCTGATCCCAAGGAGCTTGAACGGAAGAATATCGGAAAAGCGCTCTTCTCGGTGGAGTCGACTACGGTCACCGCGGAGCAGCGGACCAGAATACGAAAACTCTTCCAGAGAATGGGAATGCATGTGAAGGACAAAGAGGAATCCTTCTCTCTTCCGTTGCTTCTGAACAAGCTCGAAGAACTTGCGAAAAGCGCGTCGGGAGAACCGCCCGCCCCGGAGCGCCCCGACATCTCCTTCCTTGAAGAGCTGCGCGGTGCATCGGGTAACGAACAGCTTGTCGCGCTCTACAACATCCGGGAGGATATCGAAGCCCGAATCTCCGAATGGAACACCCGGAGGACGAAAATCGAGGAGCGGATGCCGGGGTGGAATCTGTTCCGCAAACTCTCCGACCATGCTCTTCCTCTTCCGGATTCCGAGGCGGTTCTCGCCCGCGGAAAGATAGTCGAACAGCAGCGCCGCCTTCTGGACGATCCCGATCCCGTGGCCCCTCTTGTCTCCGCTTTGGCCCAGCAGCACCGGGAGGAGCTGGGCAAACTGAAGGAGCTCTGGGATGCGGAATGGGCGGCGGGAGAAAAACTTCTGCAGAACGACGAGAACTGGATGGCGCTCGACCCGGAAGACCGCAACCTCTTGCGGAAACCGTACGGCCTGGTCAAATCGGCCTTTCCAGTCATCAAGCTCGAATCTCCGGAAGCCATACTTGAAAGCCTTGAAAACGCCGGTCTGAGCGCCCTGGGAGATAGAATAGCCGCCATGCCGGGGAGATACAAGCAGCTCCTTTTCGATGCGGCAAAGCGTTGCGAGCCAGAGGTGCAGCCCGCGAAACTCCCCGGAAGAGTGCTCAAGAACGAGGCCGAGATCGACCTCTGGCTCCGCGATGCCGGCGCTCTGCTGAAAGAGCTGGTGAAAAAAGGACCGGTGAGTATATGAGAATGCAAGAGAGAAGGATCTTCCCGGTACAGTGACTTTGGAACATCCCGGCAGCACTTCGCTTGAAAAAGTTGGAATTCGCAAAATGAGGAGGGAAGCCGATGACAAAGATCAGTGTGCTGAAACAAGATGTCGCCATCTATGCCGTACGAAATGACGAATATATTTCCCTAACGGACATAGCCCGTTATAAAGATAGGGAACGCACCGATTATGTTATTCAAAACTGGCTGAGAAACCGTAATACGATTGAGTTTTTAGGAATCTGGGAGCATCTGAACAACCCTCGTTTTAATCCCATCGAATTCGATGGGATTAAAACGAGGGCGGGGCTCAATAGTTTTGTCCTTACGCCGAAGCGTTGGATCGAATCGACCGGAGCGATCGGATTGATCTCCAAGGCGGGGCGTTACGGCGGCACGTACGCGCACAAGGATATCGCGTTCGAGTTTGCTTCCTGGGTGTCCGTGGAATTCAAGCTCTATCTCATCAAAGAATTTCAGCGTCTTAAAGAAGAAGAACGAAAGACTCTGGGATGGGATATCCGACGAAATCTGGCCAAAATCAATTACAGAATCCATACCGACGCCGTAAAGCAACATTTGATTCCACCGGAACTGAATGCGCAGCAAACTTCGCTGGTGTATGCCAGTGAAGCGGATGTACTCAATCTTGCTCTTTTCGGGATGACAGCGGGACAGTGGCGTGAAGTTAATCCGGGACGCAAGGGAAATATGCGTGACGAGGCCGATATTACACAGCTCGTCTGTCTTTCCAACTTGGAGAACCTCAACGCTCTTTTTATTTCCGAAGGGCTCTCTCAAAGAGAACGTCTTGAAAGACTCAATACTATCGCCATACATCAGATGACGCTTCTGACGGATGATAAATTTCTCGGCCTTCCGGCGAAAAATGAAACCGCCGAGGAAAATGAAGACGATACGCATCGAAAAGAATGATCGGGGTCCGCTTGGGAGTTTTTCATGAAGCAACTTTCTCATCGCTGTGATTCCGCGAAAGGAGCAATGATCCGATGCCTGCTTTGGATAAGTCGCTGCGGAATTCTTTGAAGGAAGCGGTGCAGGAGGCCCGGAAGAGCGCGGAGGCCGGAGCGAGGGCGGCGCTGGAGCAGCTCGGGACGGCCGAATCTGCGCCTTTTTCCTATCTCTCCGAAGGAGAGAAGGAGCTGCGCCGCAGGCTCCGGGCCCACGGACGGCAGCTCGGCGACTCGTTGAACGGCGGCAAGGAGCAGTCAATGGAGCGTCTTGTCGAGGAGACGGCCTACGAACACTGGCACAGAATGCTCTTCGCCCGCTTCCTTGCCGGGAACGGACTGCTGATGTACTGGCCCGACGAGGACGACGACCCCGTGGATATCTCCCTGGAGACCTGCCGCGAGCTTCTGGACGAGGGAACAGAGAGCGCCGGGGGAATGTGGGAGCTGGCCGCCCGTTTCGCCGCCCGGATGCTGCCGCGGATCTTCCGAACCGGTTCCCCCGTCTTTGAACTGGCTTTGCCTCCCGAACATCAGCAGAAGCTGGAACGCCTGCTCGAGGAACTGCCCGGCGAAGTGTTCACCGCGTCCGATGCGCTCGGCTGGGTGTACCAGTTCTGGCAGAGCGGAAAGAAGGAGGAGATCAACGACTCGGGGGTGAAGATCGGCGCGCGGGAGCTCCCTGCAGTGACGCAGCTCTTCACCGAGCCGTACATGGTCGCCTTTCTGCTGGACAACTCCATCGGCGCGTGGTGGGCGGCCCGCCGCCTTTCCGGCGCCGATCTGAAAAGTGCGGAAAGCGAGGAGGAGCTTCGGTCGAAAGCGGCTCTTCCGGGAGTTCCGCTTTCGTACCTGCGCTTCGTCCGTACCGACGACGGCTGGACCCCTGCCGCGGGAACGTTCGGCAGATGGCCGGAGAGCCTGCGGAACTTCGCTGTCCTTGATCCGTGCTGCGGCTCCGGGCACTTCCTCGTGGCGCTTCTTTCGATGCTCGTTTCCATGCGAATAGATCTTGAAGGACTCTCTCCGCGGGAGGCCGTGGACGCGGTGCTCCGCGAAAACCTCCACGCCCTCGACATCGACAGGCGGGTGACCGAGATCGCCGCGTTCGCTCTCGCCCTTGCGGCGTGGACGTACGACGGCGCGGGCGGATATCGCCCCCTTCCGGAGCTGAACATCGCCTGCTCCGGGCTGGCCGTGAGCGCCGCCAAAGAAGAGTGGGGCGCGATGGGCATGGGAAGGCGCAACATGACGCTCGCGCTCGAATGGCTGCATGACGTCTTCCGGGACGCGCCCGCGTTCGGCAGTCTTCTCGACCCGTCGAAGAGCGATTCCGCGAAGCTGGTGCGGTGGAGCGAACTCTCCGGGACGCTCGATAAAGCCCTTGCGCAGGAGCAGACCGACGAACGGCGGGAGGCGGCCGTCGCCGCTCAAGGCATCTCGAAGGCCGCGACGCTCCTGGCGCGCAAGTACCATCTGGTGATCACCAACGTCCCCTATCTCGGCAGAGGGAAGCAGGATGATAGACTGCGCGCCTTCTGCGACGAGCGCTTCCCCGCGTCGAAGAACGAACTTGCGACGGTCTTTCTGGAGCGCTGCATGGACCTTTGCGCCGAAGGGGGAACGTCGAGCCTCGTGATGCCGCAGAACTGGCTCTTTTTGACCACCTACAAGAAGCTCCGCGAGAAAATGCTCAAAGAGCACGAATGGCGCCTGATCGCGAGGATGGGAGCGGGGGCGTTCGAGACAATCACCGGAGAGATTGTAAAGGCTACTCTCATCGTCATGAGCCGTGGGAATGCCGCAACCTTGCACGACGGTCTTTTCGCGACTGGCGAAAGTTCCGGTCTGATGCGCGGTGTCGATGTCTCGGAAGCGCGTTCCGCAGCGGGAAAAGATGCTCTGTTGCCGACTGCGGAGATACGGAGCGTCGTGCAAGCTACACAACTGGAAAATCCAGCATATATGGTTAGATTGGATCACGATACCGTTTTTACTTTGTTTCGCAATTATATTATATGTTATCAGGGAACTTCTACGGGAGATAACCCCCAATTTGTTTTTAGTTTCTGGGAATTTGATGTTTTGCAGAAAACGTACTCATTATTTGAGGGAGTCTCAAATGAGACTCGACATTTTGGTGGAAAGTCTTTTGTTTCCAGATGGGATGATGTGGTTGACTTTGAAGGATCTGCGTTTCGTGGTTCGGAAGCTTATAAAAAAAGAGGAGTAGCAATAGGCCAGATGCGTTATCTTCCAGCCACACTGTATCTTGGTAGTGTTTTTCCCAATTCATTGCCAGTGATTATTCCAAAAGATCCTATTTACTTGAAGAGTGTTTGGGTTTTTTGTGAATCACATGAATTTGCCGACACATTAAGAGGGTTCAATCAAAAATTAAGTGTTGACAATGGTTATGTCGGCAAGATTCCTTTTGATTTCATGTATTGGACGGAGGTCGCCGAAAGAGAGTACCCCAACGGTCTCCCCGAACCCTACACCGACGACCCCACGCAGTGGATCTTCCACGGCCACCCCTGCGGCTCCGTGGTCTGGGACGAGGAAGAGAAGCGGACTGTTCGCGGTCCGCTGCGCATCGAAGCGAACGTGCTGCAGATCGCCGTCGCCCGCCTTCTCGGCTATCGCTGGCCTGCGGAGTTGGACGAAGCGATGGAGCTTGCCGACGAACAGCGCGAATGGGCGACGCGCTGCGGCGCGCTGCTTCCTTTCGCCGACCGGTACGGCATTGTCTGCATTCCTCCGCTTCTCGGCGAGCCCTCCGCCGCCGATCGTCTGCTGAACCTCCTCGTCGCCGCCTACGGCCGTGAATGGTCCAACGATACGCTCTCCCTCCTGCTGACGAGCGCAGGTCACGCGGGGAAGACGCTGGAGAGCTGGCTTCGGGAGAAGTTCTTCGCCCAGCACTGCAAGCTCTTCCAGAACCGCCCCTTCGTCTGGCATATCTGGGACGGCCTTCGGGACGGCTTCGCCGCTCTGGTGAACTATCACACGCTGGACTACAAAGCGCTTGAGACGTTGATCTACACCTCTCTCGGCGGTTGGATCGCGGCCCGGCAACAAGACGCCGCGAACGGCGTGGACGGCGCGCTGGAGCGCATTGCCGCCGCCGAGGGGCTGAAGAAAAGACTGGAGCTGATTCTCGAGGGCGAAGCCCCCTACGACGTCTTCGTTCGCTGGAAGGCTCCCGAAGAGCAGCCGGTCGGCTGGAATCCGGAACTGAACGACGGGGTTCGCCTCAACATTCGTCCCTTCATGAGCGTCCCCGACGTGGGGAAAAGAGGCGCCGGGGTGCTCCGCGAAAAACCCGGCATCCACTGGAACAAGGACCGCGGCATGGATGTCGGGTCCTCTCCGTGGTTTCCTCTGTTCAAAGGAGACAGGATCAACGACCACCACCTGACTCTGGCCGAAAAGACGGAGGCGCGGCGTTTTGCCGCGAAAGGAGCCCCCAGATGAAGCTCCTCGATCACCTTGCGGCAGCCGTCCGCGGCGCGTCTGCGTTCAACCCCGACGTTCAGGCCCCTCCTGTGTGCATTCTCTGGCCGGATCGCGAACGGCAGTGGGAGACTGCGCTGCCGATGCTTCAGGAGGCGATGCCGGAGCTTTTCGCGCTCGGAGAGTACGCGCCCGCACGAAGGACGGGCCCGGCGATCTGGCTGCGCTGCGTCCTCGCCGGAAAGATCGCCGACGCGCCGATACCGGCGGGAACCGTCCCCGTCTTCTACACCCCCGGATTCGGCCGTCAGGATTTGCGCGTCGTCGAGGGAAATCCGAACGAGCTCAAACCGCTTGCTGAACTGCAGTTTCGGGGAACCGTCTGGTCTCAGAGCAACGGGAAGGACTGGACCGTTTCGGCTTTTCTCAAGTCGGAAAAGGGGCTCGCGCTCGATGTCGCCAGGGACGGAGATTCCAAGCGCGCGATGCTGCTCTCTCTTCATCGCTTGCTGAACGAGGAACTCAAGATGTTTGAGGGAAAGCGTCTCGACCGCAACTTCTTCAATACGCTGCTCACGGGAGATCCTGTGCGCGATCTTCTCTTCTGGCTCGACCGCGGGGAGGACTTCAGGAAGAGCCGGGGAGCGAACGAATGGCGTGCCTTCGTCGAGGTCTGCGGCGCGCAGTTCGGTTTCAACCCGCAGAAGGAGGGAGAGCTTTCGGGGGCTGAAAGGCTTGCCTCGCGTCGGGGATCGTGGGCGAACGTCTGGGAGCGTTTCTGCGAGGCGCCGAAGCGCTATCCCGGCATCCCCGCCCTGTTGCGAACCTGTTCGCCGCCGAAGGAAAACATCTTCTGGAAGCTGAACGACGGAACGTTCGACGGCTGGCCCCAGTGGAACGAGGATATGGAGAGGGTGCTGCGGGAAGAACTGCTCTCGCTTGCGGATCTGCCCCCCCATGAAGCAAGGGAGAAGGTCGCCGCGCTTGAAATGAAGCACGCGAGACGGCGGAGCGTCGTCTGGACGGAGCTGGGGGAGGCCCCTCTCGCTTCCGCGCTTGAATTCATAGCGATTCTGGCGGAAATTACCTCGAAGCATCTTGCCGCAGGCACTCTGGAGGATTTGGAGTCGGCGTACAGAAGCCGCGGGTGGAAAGCGGACGATGCGATGCTGCGTGCCTTGGCATTCGGGGATACTCTTGCGGATTCCGCCGTGATAGAGAGCGCTGTCCGTTCGCTCTATCTCCCGTGGGCGGAGGAGTCGGCCCGCTCTCTGCAGGCGATGGCGGAGAGCCGGGGCTATCCGGGAGACAAGGCGCTCTCCGCGCATTCCGCTTCCTCCGAAGAAGGAGAGTGTATGCTCTTCGTCGACGGCCTTCGGCTGGATACGGCGAAGCGCCTCGCGGGGATGCTTCAGGACGTCGGATTCGAGGTCGGGGAGTCGCCCGCGTGGGCCGCTCTTCCGAGCGTGACGGCGACCGGTAAAGCGGCAGTCTCTCCGGTGCGCGGCAAGATCGCCGGCGGCGATCTTGCGTCGGATTTCGAGCCCTCCGTAGCGGAAACGGGACAGTCGCTCAAGGGCGGATATGCGCTGAGAAAGCTGCTTGCCGATGAGGGATGGCGCGTTCTGGACAGGTCGAATCCCGGAGACGGCGCCGGGAAGGGGTGGCTCGAATTCGGAGATATCGACCGCGAGGGGCACGAGCGCGGGAGCAAGCTCGCCAAGGCTCTCGACGGCTTGCTGTCGGAAGTGCGCGAGATGGTATCCCTGCTCTTCTCGGCGGGGTGGAAGCGCGTGCGTATCGTAACGGACCACGGCTGGCTGCTGATTCCGGGGTGTCTTCCGAAGACGGAGCTTTCGGCGGCACTGACGGTGAGCAAGTGGGGAAGGTGCGCTTCCCTGAAGCCGGGAGCCTCGTCCGACGAGCGTCTCTTTCCCTGGTACTGGAATCCGTCGATGATGATCGCTCTGGCGGACGGCGTGCGCTGTTTCAAAAACGGAGAAGAGTACGCTCACGGAGGGTTGAGTCTTCAAGAGTGCTGCACGCTCTCTCTGAGCGTGTCTTCGGGGATGGCGCGGCGGACGGACCTGGGGGTTCTTTCTCCGGATATCGTCTGGAAGGGGCTGCGCTGCAACGTAGTGCTGGACACTTTCGTCGCAGGTGTTTTGCTCGATGTCCGTCTGATGGCAGGCGATCCTTCGACGAGCGTCGTCCTTGCAGTGAGGAAAGTGAAGGAGAATGGAACGGCCTCCGTGGTCGTCGAGGATGAGAGTCTGGAAGGACGCGAGGCGTTCGTCGTCTTGTTCAATGACTCGGGCGCGCTTGTTGCGCAGTTTTCTACCGTGATCGGCGGAGGGGATCTGAATGATTGAACTGGACCGGATCGATGTAAAGGCTGCGGAGTGTCTCGACGGTTTTCTGGTGCGAAAGGATCTGGTGCGCGCGTTCAGCCGTCAGTTTCCGGTTCCGACCTATGTCGTGGAGTTTCTCCTGGGGCGTTACTGCGCGAGCATCCAGCAGGACGAGATCGAGGAGGGGCTGCAGATTGTCCGCAGACAACTGGAGTCGCGCACCGTCAAGGCGGGCGAGGAGGAGCTGTTCAAAGCGAGGGCGAGGGAGAACGGCGAGGTGAAGATCATCGACCTCGTCACTGCGCGCCTTGACAGCAAGGGAGAGTACCTCGCCACGCTCCCGAGCCTCCGGCTGACGGATGTTCGTATTGCCGGGGAGCTTGCGAACCGGCACGAGCGTATCTTCACGGGCGGATTCTACGCCGAGATCACCCTCTCGTTCGATCTGACCATAGCTCAGGAAAACAGGGGACGCCCTTTCGGTATCGAATCGATTCGCGAGATTCAGCTTTCGAAGCGGGATGTTCTGGATGTTCTCGCCGAGGCGAGGACTCGTTTCTCCACCGGGGAGTGGAAGGATTTTCTTCTCCGCTCCATCGGAATCGAACCGGGGGAGCTGACCGAACGTCAGAAAGATGCGTTCCTGCTGCGTATGGTTCCTTTCGTCGAAAGAAACTACAACATGGTGGAGCTTGGCCCCAGGGGAACGGGGAAGAGCCATCTGTTCCAGCAGATTTCGCCCTACGCGCATCTCGTCTCCGGAGGGAAAGCGACGGTTGCGAAGATGTTCGTCGAGAACACGCCGCAGGGTCGCCGCGGACTGGTCTGCCAGTACGACGTGGTCTGCTTCGACGAGATATCCGGTATTTCCTTCGACCAGAAGGACGGCGTCAACATCATGAAAGGGTATATGGAGTCGGGCGAGTTCAGTCGTGGCAAGGAGAGCATCAGGGCGGAGGGCAGCATCGTGATGGTCGGCAATTTCGAGGTGGACGTGGAGCATCAGCAGAGAATCGGACACCTTTTCGGCCCCATGCCCCCGGAAATGCGGAACGACACGGCATTTATGGACCGCATCCACGCCTATCTACCCGGATGGGACGTGCCGAAACTCGGTAAAAAATCGTTCACCGACCACTTCGGTCTTGTCAGCGACTTCCTTTCGGAGTGCTGGAACCGGCTTCGAAACCAGAGCCGCGTCGGCCTTTTACAGAACCGGGTCTTCTTCGGCGGCGCGCTCTCAGGCCGCGACACAAATGCCGTGAACAAGACGGTCTGCGGCTTGATCAAGCTGCTCTATCCCGCGAATGATTCCGCGGTTCCCGACGAGGAACTCGAGTGGGCCGTCCGTCTCGCTATGGAGGCTAGAAGGCGTGTGAAAGAGCAACAGAAGCGGATAGGAGCGGCGGAGTTCCGGAACACGTCGTTCAGTTACGTGCTGGGGGCGGACGGCGTCGAAAAATTTGTCTCCACTCCCGAACTTCGGAGCGAGAGCAGCATCGGCGGAGATCCGCTTGAGCCGGGACAGGCCTGGACGCTTGGCCCCGGCGGCGAGGGAGAGCATCCGGGGCTTTTCCGCATCGAGGTCAACGAGGGGCCGGGCTCGGGAGTAAAAATCATCAACAAACCCGTTCCTCCAGCGTTCAAAGAGAGCATGGGCTTCGCGGAGCAGAATCTGTACGCCCGATCGGCGCAACTGGTAGGGGACAAGGAGCCGCGCAACCACGAATTCACTGTGCAGCTCCGGGCGTTCGACGCATCGAAATCGGGGGCCGGAGTGGGAGTCGCGGGGCTGATCGCTCTGTGTACCGCGCTCTTGAAGAAGAGCGTCCGCGGAGGACTTGTCATCGCCGGGAATATCAACCTCGGAGGTTCGCTCGACCCTGTGTACGATCCGGTCAGCCTGGCGGAAATAGCCGTGGAAAAAGGCGCGTCGGCGCTGCTCATGCCTGTTTCGTGCCGCCGCAGGCTGTTCGATCTTTCCGACGATATGGCTACGAGGATCGATATCCAGTTCTACTCCGATGCCTGCGACGCGCTGCTGAAAGCCATGGTGGAGTAGAGCGTCGACTGCGCCTCCGCTGTTCCGGTTTTTCTTGACCGATTACTGAACGAGCCTTTCCGGTGCTTTGCTTGCGCGTTGATCTTGTTTGACGGAGGAAGTGTACAAAATGAAAGCCAACGAAGCCGCGTTTCTCGAACTGATCAAAAAATCGCCCCAGTTTTCCATCCCCATCTACCAGAGAACCTACTCGTGGTCGGAGAAGGAGAGGGCTGAAAAGTTGAGCAGCATGGAGGTCGACATATGGAAGGCGCCCGTGTTGCCGAAGGAGACGCTGGACTCCTACCGGACCCAAACCGCGCGCACGGTCTCCTACACCATCGACGATCACCCCCATCTTTGCGGCAAGAGCGGAAACGGCGGCTCGAAAACACGCGCCCTGTTCGAGATACTGCGGAAAGAGATACTCGCCCTCGACCCCTGCGTGACCGAGGAGTTCCTCAAGCTCTACGTCGCGTACAAGGCGGAGACCAACTTCGTGGACGTGAAAGGACTCGGCCGATGGGGAAACGGCGATGTGGAGGTGTTTCTCTCCCCGGAGGATGACATTCCCTACATCATGAGCCTGATAATGCAGTCCTTCGAGCGGCATATGGGAAACGGGGGAGAGGAGGAGTGAAGCGGTTGTTGCGGATGATCGGCGAACCTTATCCTAGAAGGGCCAACGGCTAATCGCTTCTACAGGAGGTTGCGTACTGTCGTTCAACGCACTTAGAGGGTGCTAATACGTATTCCCTCGAACAATTAATCGGAGGGTTTGTTGGCTCATGCGCAGAGTCCTGTGGAAGGCTTCACGATGCTTGCTGGATACTTGTAGGCTGTTCGCTTTAAAACGGACTGGGTGATCAAAATTCGACTGTTGGTTGTAAGGCTGTTGGATATAGAGCATTTTTTAATAAAAAAAGAGAAACAGGTGAAAATGCCATGAAGCAAGATTATTCAAATATAAATTTGCGTCATATTCTAGCTTTCCTGGAAGTTGCTAAAACATCAAGCTTCACCGTCGCTGCAGCAGCTTTGAATATGACTCAACCAGCGCTTTCTACAACAATCAAGCAATTGGAAAATTACCTGGAAGTACGCCTCTTCGACAGGACAACCCGCACGGTCTTAATGACGTCCGATGGAGCCGATCTTTTACCTAAGGCCCAAAGTCTTGCAAGTTCATTTTATGAAACCATAAACGAGTTTAAAGAAATTGCCGAACATAGGAAGGGCAATGTGTCAATATCCTCCCTTTTATCGTATGCAGTCAAAATTCTTCCTAAAATAATAAGGATTTTTAGTGAGAAATACCCGAACATCAGCTTGAGTATTCGTGATGAAAATTCTGCCGCCGTTGTCGCGCGAGTAAAACAGAGAGAGGCTGATTTTGGGATTTCCAGTCCGGATCCTTCTAAGGAATTGAACTTCGAGCCATTGTTCAGCGAACCTTTTGGGGTGGTATGTAGAAGAGACTGGTTTGAAGGGTATGATAGTGTTATCGACTGGCAAGCAGTAGCTCAGCATAACTATATTGGGTTTTTAAGTGAGACGGGCATTCATACAAAAATAAGAGAACTGGAAAATCTTCCTGAAAATATCGTGCACCCGCGTTGTACTGTTGCCACAATAAGCGCTTTCGAAGGGCTCTTATACGAAGGGCTCGGTTTTTCGATACTGCCATGGTTAACATTTCCAACAAAAAGCGCTCACGGAATTAAGTTCATTAAAATTGTGAATCCGCCAATTTCTAGAGAAATCGGTCTTTTGACCTGTCCAAATCGTTCCCTAAGCGTTGCAGCCCAAGCGATGTATGACCTTCTAAGAGAAAACAGTCGGCGATTTTTGCATTTGCCGCTCAAGCATTCATAAAACTAATTTATAAGTTTATATTTTTTTTGAATTTGCTATTAATATGGTTTTTTCTTACAATGGTGGCGCTTGATCAAGTTTGCAACTCTAAAGAAATGCGCTTTATTGCAGATTTTCCAATTTAACAATAACCTTTGATTATAACGATTGGGAGGGTTTCTGAATGGGCAATCAGATCAGCAGCGAGTATCTGGATGAGTTCTTTCAGGGTGCGATAGACTGTCATCAGCATACTGGGCCAAGTCTTTTCCCTAGAACTTGTGATTCAATCGATAGTGCTCTTGAAGCGAAAGCCGCAGGAATGAGGGCGATATGCTTTAAATGCCACCAGGGCATCACTTCGGATCGTGCGACTCTAGTGCAGAAGGCGACGGGTATGGAATGCTACGGAGGCGTCGTAATGAACCGCTATTCAGGGGGAATAAACCCTTACTCCGTTGAGGCTTCCATACGCTTGGGCGGGCGCTATATATGGTTTCCAACCCAGTGGTCGGCGCATCATATCGCCCAGTATCATGCTCCGGAATACTTCCACATGAAGATATCCATCGAGTTCGGGAAAAAACAGGCAGAAGCCGAGGGAAAAGGTATCAGCATCCTTGATGACAATGGCAATCTCACCCCGGAGACGGTGGAAGTATTGGCTTTGGCGAAAAAACACGACAACGCAATAGCTTCAGGACATCTCTCTAAAAAAGAAATCGTAACTTTATTTAAGGAAGCGCACAAGATGGGGCTGAAAAAGCTGGTGCTCCAGCACGTTCAGCTGAATGAACTTTGGGTGTGGTCGCCGTCGGAACAAAAAGAACTTGTGGATCTGGGTGTTCTGATAGAGCATGTTGCTCTGTATATTCATCAGGGACGCTACTTGCTTTCGCCCAAAGAAAACATGGATATGATCAACATCGTAGGAGCGGAGAATGTTGTCTTTGCTTCGGACTGCGGGCAATTGAATGTTCCGACCCCAACGCAAGGCTTGAAAATTTTTGTAGGCAAGTTGTTGGAAGAAGGCATGTCACCGGAAGATATTGACATAATGCTCAAGAAGAATCCTGCCAGAATTCTGGGCTTGGATTGATCGTTTTCTCCGGAGAATGCGTAGGGCTATGCAGACACGTTTTACTTTGTTCAAGGCTTAGATCGATATTTTAAGTGATGTGAATCCAGGAGGCTTTGTTGCTTCCAACTGAGGACTCGTCTGCAAAGTCTGGCCTGCATATTTAAAAGCATTGTTTATAAATACTCGTTCCCATCAAACAGCGGGAGCCAAGGGCAATATATGTATTACCAGTATGGCTATAAAGAAAAAAGAGCAACATTAACGAACGTTGCGAGAATATTTGAACCTTGTCAATTTTCTTTGCTCTCAAGCTGGCTATCACAATTCGCGCATTGCTTGCATGGGGTTCTTTGCACTTCTCATGATCTTGACGCTCTATGATTTCTGGCACGCGTTATGTTCCGCTTATCAGTTGTATTGCAGTAGTTTTGCGAAAAATATAGTCATAGCTCTTGATCTTCATTGGGGACCTGTATATAGAGTCCCTTTCCCAAAAGTAGCGGCGACTGCATTTCCGCGTTACCATTTGTTCTTGAAAAAGGCGATGTTGCTGGCCAAGCGCATAACAGCTGGAGAAATGTTGCTCGGGAGAGAGGGGGGCAGTTGCGTTAAGCTGTGATTTGCTCTTGCGGGAAGCCGGAGGTTACCCGAATATGCTTTCGGGGAGATGGGATCCGTGACCAAGCGCTGTGCATTGTTGCTTGTCGGGTATTGTGACTAAAAAAAGTCACATTCTATCTTTCATCAAAGGAGTGATTGATGTGAGGAAAATATCCGTGGTGTTGGCGGCAGCTCTCTGTTTACTCCTGTCTTTCGGGGCAGCCTTTGCTGTGGCTTCAATGAGAATCAACATAGCCACAGCAACGACAGGCGGCACGTATTATCCCGGGGGAATCGCGCTTTCTCAGCTGTGGGTGGAAAAGGGTGGAATGATGGCTTCAGCAACAACCAGCGCCGGATCGATAGAAAATATCAATTTGTTGATGGCGGACGAGGCCAATGTTGTTGCCATTCAGAGCAATATACTTCAATACGCCTATGAGGGTATCGATATTTATGAGGGTAAAGCAAATAAGAAGCTTCGGATTTTAACACCAAATTTCTCTCAACCCTATCAGATGGTAATAAGAGACGGAGCAGGTATCAACAGCCTCAAGGATTTAATAGGAAAGCGCGTTGTAACAGGACGAGCAGGCAGCGGAACCCACTTAACTCATGTCAAAATATTTGAAGCCATGGGTTTTACACTGAATGATGTTGTCCAAAGCAACGTGGGGCAGGCCGAGGCTGTCGATGCGATTAGAAACGGATTGGCCGACGCCAGCATTTTGATAGGAATTATTCCTCTTGGTCCCATTTCCGATGCAATGGCGGCTCCCGGGACGAATGTAAAATTGTACTCTATGAGCGATGAAGAGATCGGAATAATTCTGGAAAAGAACGTGTGGATGTCTCCTATGACCATTCCAGCGGGTTCCTACATCGGGCTCACGGAAGATGTCAAGACAATTGGACACATCGGATACTGGGCTGTACGAGACGATTTTCCTGAAGATGTTGCTTATCATCTCGTCAAGACCGCGTACGAAAACACTGATTGGCTCAAAGCAGCGTATTCAGGATATGCTAACGAATCGTTCCTCAATCCCTCTTACGGCATTACACGCATGCCCGTTCCAGTGCATCCGGGAGCTATGAAATACTATAAAGAATCAGGTCTTGTGAAATAGGGCTGAGCGGCGATGCGTTGGGTATGCAGAAAAATCTTTTCGGCATGCGCAACGCATCGCTTTTTTTAAATTGAGAGGTGTTCGAATGTACGGCTGGAGAGGAAAAATCGGAGTTATGATGCCTGCGAACAACACGGTATTGGAACCGGAGTTTGCAGAAATAGCTCCCGATGGTGTGACGGTTCATGCGACCCGTATGATAACAAGCCGAAGCGGACACGCAAGCGTTGAAGGGTTGCAACATGTTCTGTCGAATGTTGCAAGAGCGAGCGAAGAATTATCTGTGTTCGGTGCAAATGTCTATTTATATGCTTGTCTTTCCACAAGTTTTGTCAACAAGAGATGGGAAACAGAAATTTTGAAGTATGTTCACGCGAATGTTTCTTCTTCCCCTGTAATTACAGCGTTGGGAGCGACCTTTGAAGCATTGGAAGCGTACGGGGCAAAAAAGATAGCGCTGCTTTGCGTGTATGGAGACGAACTCATGCAGCGTGGACTCGATATCTTCGAAGACAGCGGTTATGAGGTAGCCCTGTGCCATAGTCTGAAAAAATCCTCTTTTAGGGAAATCGCCATCGTTGATCCTTTCTCTTTATATTCTGCAATACGCTGTTTTGACCTTCAAAACGTTGATTTGATTTGTATTTTAGGTACTGATATAGCGACTTTTCCAGTCATTCGAGATATTGAAAGGGATTTCCGAATACCTGTAATCAGCAGTAATCTCGCGCTCTTTTGGAGTGCAATGAGAGCTATGGAGTTGTCGTACAAGGGATGTTTCGAAAGCAGCCTTTTTTCTCGCTAACCTCGAAAGGGGGAAGTCATGAGCAATACTCTTGTATATTTCGTTCCGGTCATAGACGTGAGCTGGGAGGCTTTCGGGCCGCTCAACCCGGCAAAAAACTACAGTCACACTCCGCCGGTTCTGGAGGAGTGCGCGGAGCAGTGCACTAAGGCAATAACGCTCGTAAAGGAACTCTTTGACGGCCGATGCGCCATTGCTGTTCACACCGGAACGTATTGTCGCGAAGGTTTCCATTCGGATGAGTTTCTGCAGATCTGGAGAAAGAGCGAGGAAAACGGCGGAGAGATCCTTCTGCATACCCACGAAGAGATCGCCGCTAGAGGCACCCGCAATTCTGATAAGGAGCATATGACTCGCATTATTATGGAACAGTACGGAACCCTGAAAAGAGCGGGACTCAATCCTGTCGGATACCGTGGCGGCCTTTATGGCTATGCTCCTTTTTTAACGCCGCTTTTGGAGAAATTGGACATATTCATCGATCTCTCGGCAGCTCCTTTGGTGGACAGAGCAGATCGAACCGCGCATTGGAAAGACAGCCCTTTTTCCGCATACTACCTTAACAGGGAGAACACTGAAAAGCCTGTGAAAACCGAACAGAGCAGAGTTCTGGAAATTCCTCTGGGAGCCAGTGGACTTGGAGAAGATAATACGGAACTCATGTATATTGATTACCCTAAGGCATCCTTAGAATCCGTCATAAAAATCTGGGATATTGTCCTGGAGAGAGCAAAAATCGGTGGAACACAATACATTCATACTCTTTTTCACTCGTTTTCCATGGATATTCCATCTTATGTCCAAAGATACAAAAGATTTGTAGAGTACTCTTTGCAGCATGGGGGGCAAGCTGTTACAGCATCCCAATTAAAACACCTTTATGACGAAAATATGGAGGTGGAATGAATTGAAAGGGTGGAGGGCGAGAATAGGGATAATGCTCCCGAGTGTCAACTCCGTTCTCGAAGCCGAATTTGCAACATTGCATTTGAAAGGGGTTACTTTTCATTACAGTCGGATGCCCCTCTCCAAAGGAGATCCTCTGCAACGCCTTCATGAGATGCGCAAGTCAATTCCGTCCGTTCTCTCCTCGTTGGAAACTGTGGCGGATGTTGTCGCATTCGCATGCACCAGCGGTAGCTTTGTCGTCGGTTACGAACAGGAAGGTGCTTTCCGCATTGAAATGGAAAGTATGCTGAAGAAAACTGTAATCACCACAACTCAAACATCAATGCTCGCTCTGAAGAAACTAGAAGCAAAACGAGTAGCGGTTGTCACGCCCTATACCCCGGAGATCAACGAGAAATTAAAAGAATATATGGAGGCGAATGGTTTCAAGGTAACGCTTAGCGCACTTGATCTTAGAGGATTCGCCGGCATGGGAAGTTATCCGGAGCATCTTCTTTACAAAGCGGTTCGCTCGTTTGTGGTGCCGCAAAACATCGACGCTCTTTTCATAGGCTGCACGAATTTAGCAACCTGGAGTGTTCTTCAACAAATCGAAAATGATATTGGAAAACCTGTGGTTACTGCGAATCAGGCAACTCTCTGGGGAGTGCTCCGCGAATCGCGCTGCGAGGATGCGATCGAAGGGCTGGGTTTGCTGCTGACGCAGCACTGAAGCGATAGAAGGAGTAAAACACAATGAAGAAGATCGCAAGTACAGACTTGAGAAAAATGTCGGTATACGCATTAAGCATCATTCTGGCGATCTTTGGAATACTCTCCAATAGTGTTCTGATGATCTCATCGATGAAAAAAAGCGGTTTTTTCGTGGGATGTATTTTAGCTATTGTATTCCTTTCCTATCCTTCTAAAAAAAGAGAAGGCAAAGCAGAATTTGTTGATTGGTTCCTGGCTGTACTAGGTCTTTCTGTGGGTCTATATACGGTTTTTACAACAGACAGAATCACTCTGGAAATGTTGAACGCGAATCAGCTGGATTACATTATGGCCGGAATCGCGGTTCTCCTAGTCATAGAAGCGGCAAGACGTTCCATCGGAATATGGATGGCATTTGTCCCCTTTGTATTTATTTTGTACGCCCTGTGGGGGCATTTGGTTCCGGGCGTCCTCGGGCACTTCGGTTTTACTCTGAAAAGATTGCTTCTTCGCATGTATCTTGTGGACGAGGGTGTTTACGGAATTACAACACAAATAGCTTCAAGCTATATCTTCCTGTTTATACTTTTTGGTGCTCTGTTGGCAGAAAGTGGTGTGGGAGAATTCTTTACAGCGCTGGCCAATAAAATAGCCGGAGCTTCGGTCGGAGGTCCTGCGAAGGTAGCGACAATTTCGAGCGGCCTTATGGGTACGATTAGTGGTAGTGCTGCAGCTAATGTTGCGACGACGGGCGCTTTTACAATCCCAATGATGAAAAAAATCGGCTACAGTCCCGAATTCTCCGGTGCAGTCGAGGCAGTGGCTTCCACCGGGGGAATGATTATGCCTCCCATTATGGGAGCAGCCGCATTTCTAATGGCCCAATATCTGGTCCTTCCGTATAGTTCGATTATGATGGCCGCACTCCTCCCCGCGTTGTTGTATTACACTTCAGTCTTTGCGTGGGTGCATTTTAAAGCCCTGAAATTAGGCATTTGCGGGCTAAAACGTAGTGAAATACCTGCAATAAAGGATTTTTATCGTAAGCTCACATTGCTTTTGCCACTGGTAGTTATCATATGGGCTATGTTCAATGGATTTACGCCTATTTACGCTGCTTTTTTAGGGATGATCGTTACAGTTGTGGTAGGTTTTCTTCAAAGGAATCGTATGACGTTAAAAAGCGTAATTACAGGTTTGATTGAAGGAGTCAATTCATCAATAAGCGCTGTTATGGCGTGCATTGCGGCTGGTATCATTGTTGGAATTGCATCCATGACTGGATTGGGACAGGTGTTGTCGTATAATATTGTCAGCTTGGCCGGCAGTAATCTATTCTTCGCGCTTCTTTTGACGGCTCTGGCATCACTGGTTCTAAGCATGGGGCTGCCCGCCACGGCTTGTTACATCATAGTCGGGACAGTTGTTGCGCCGGCATTGATTCGTATGGGGGCTGGTCCTCTTTCAGCTCATATGTTCGTGTTCTATTTTTCCTGTCTCTCAAATATCACTCCCCCTGTTGCTATTGCCTCATTTACTGCTGCAGGAATCGCGCAGGCAAAGCCTATCCACGTTGCTTGGCAGTCGATGATGATAGCGGCGCCGGGTTTTATGATTCCGTTTCTCTTTGTGTATAGTCCGGTTCTCCTTCTTGGGAGCAAAGCTCTTTCCCCGGAGCTCTTTGCGGCTATAGGAACAGCAGGCTTCGGAGTTGTATTCATGTCGATCGCCGGCGCAGGGTATTTTCGATCTCCTTTGTCAATTCCGAGCAGGCTTGTACTTCTCACGGGGGCCTGTATGATGCTTGTTCCGGAAATTTGGTCCGATATCCTCGGTATGACGATAATCGGATTAACAATTCTGATGGAGATTGCGCTGCGTCGAAAGGAAACGAAAAAATGTCGAACTGGCAGCAATATAGAACGAGACACTTAGAACTACTTGGTGCCTCCGTAAAGGATGCTCTTAGGCAAAGAGGTTTTATGGCTTCCCATGTTAAGACAAAAGAGGATGCCTTGACTGCTGTTTTGTCTCTTATTCCTGCAAAATCCACTGTTGGTATTCCGGGTAGTGTTACCATCAGAGAAATAGGAGCTATCGAAAAACTGGAAGAAAAAGGGTGCACTATCTTCCATCACTGGCACCCGGATTTATCTCCTGAAGAAAAAAACAAAATTCTAAAAAAAGAGAACGAAGCCTCGTACTTTTTAACAAGTTCAAACGCGATCACACGTACTGGAATTCTGGTCAATGTTGATGGGGTGGGAAATCGTATCAGTGCAATGTCATGGGGTGAAAGTGTCGTTATTTTTGTTATAAGTATGAACAAAGTGACTGATGATGTTGAATCGGCAATTAGATTTATCAAAAATCGATCCTGCCCATTAAGCGCTATACGTCAAAATAAAGAGGCCCCTTGTGGACGTGTAGGTTATTGTGTTGGATGCAGCGGAAATACAAAACTGTGCAAGGCTTTTTTAATATTGGAAACACCGACGACAGGTAGAAAAATTCACGTGATTCTGGTGAACGAAACTCTTGGCTGTTGAATTGAATAGAAGGGGCGAGTCTCCCCTTTTTATACGAATTTCCAAAGAAAAATCGCTCTCTGATGTACGAACCTTCCCCCTTAATGGATATTACGGTCTCCGAGAGCCGCCGTTCCGATTGTTACGGAGACGCCTCTCCGAATAAAGCGAAGCACAGTTCCGACGACATGAAGCCGGCGTTCCGGAGATGGAGCAACCCTGCGAGCGGATGGGCTCCTCACGGGAATCACGCTACGTGGTAGCGGTGGCTGTCAGCCGGCGGCTGTCAACCGATCTATCGTTTTCCGGGCTAAAAGTTTCCCGAGCTCTTCCATCCTTCTCCGGATTGAACCATGCCGTTTTCTCCTCTTCCAGGTTCCTCACTGGGCCCCCTTCCATCGTTCCGGGTGTTTCCGTTTCGTTTTCTCCAGAACGTCCGCTCCGCGTCCTTTCTTTCGTCTCGCTCCGTTCGCGTGCGCTTCGTCGATCAGCTCCACTGCTCTCAGGCGAGGAGAGGCCACCCCATCAGTCTTCCTCTCCGTCCCCCCAGATCGCCTGCGCTTCTTCTCGGCTCGGATTTCTTTTTGCATCTCTTGACGCTTCCGGAGATCCCGTTGATTGGCCATCAGGCACGCTTCGCGCCACTCTTCTATCTCCGCGGGGAAGATCCCCTTGGTGCGGCAGTACTCTCCGAGTTCGGCCTCGTTGAGAGAGTGCGTCTCCAGGACGATCAGGAATTTGTCCTCGGAACTCCGGCGTTCGGGCTGTTCTCCGTTTCCCGGCGCGGCCGCGCCGCCGCCGCGCACTTCGTCTCTCCACTTCGCCAGGGTCACGTACGAGACGCCGCTCTCTTACGCCAGTCTCATGATGGGTACGTTCTCCGGCGGCATCATCTTCCGCACGATTGACTCCTTGAATTCAGGGCTGTATCTTTTCATCTTCATCGCACCTCCCGAGTGTCGAATCATACTTCTTTAACACCTCGGTTCAAGCGACTTCTATTATGACACAGGGGAGTTCAGCGGAAATTCGGACGAAAATCGCATTGACAAAAGCAAGCACGAAAGATACAATATCAATCATTATAAAGATCTAAACGATCATTTGAAAACAGGTGCACGCATATAAGGAGCTTTGAATGAAATATATCGCTGTGGATGTTGGGAGTTCGTTTATCAAATCGGTTCTTCTTGATATGGAAACTTTTTCAATAATGGGGCGCAAAAAAGTGCCTGCTCCTGCAAAACTGCCTTCACCAGATTCTAAGATTTTCGAAATTCCTGCTGATTCATTTGTTTCCATCGTAATGGATACAATCGACTCTTTTACAGCGAAATACCGCGATATTGTTGGAGTAGTTTTTTGTACTCAGATGCACGGGTTTGTTTATGCTACACAGTGCAAAGCCAACAAATATGTGTCTTGGCAAGACATGAGATGTCTTAATATGGCGTCGGAAAAATCTGAAAACTATATGGATCTATTGAGGAAAAAATTTTCTTATGAAGAAATGAAATGTTGTGGCGTTTACATAAAACCATCGCTTGGTATGTGTAATCTTTGGACTCTATTTCAAACAGAAAATCTAACTAGAAACGGAGAGCTATACACATTAGGGTCATATATTCTTTCTAAGCTGACGGGCAAAAATACTTGCCACCCTCAAAATGCAGCCCCGCTTGGTTTTTTTAATGTGCTGGAAAGCAAATGGGATTATCGAATTATTAAGGATTGTGGTTTTCAAGATTTAAGATTGCCTGCAATCGCTCAAGATGATTTCAAGCCTGTTGGTGAGTTGCTCTCGAACGGGCTAACTCTTACTGTTTTCCCGGATTATGGAGATCAACAGTCATCTGTACTGGGCAGCATGGCGGATTATGGTGATGCTGTTATAAATATTTCTACCGGAGCTCAGGTTGTGGTTCCTACCCGTACTTTTGCAGCCTCAATTGAATACGAAACAAGACCCTATTTTGAGGGAACTTTTATAAAGACTATTTCAAATATGCCGGGCGGTAGGGGACTTGATGTGCTGGTGAATTTTTTAAGAACAGCCGTGCAGGAAATAACTGGCGATAAGGTGCCTGTTGAAAACGTCTGGAATGCCGTTCACAAGTCATTTAAACCTGAAGCAAACGGAATAAGGGTCGATACGTGTTTTTATCCTGTCCCCGGTAACCTGGGAGGAGGGAAAATTCAAGGTATTCTGCCCTCAAACCTAAATTTGTCCTCTCTCTTTGCGGCTGCTTTTTTGGACATGGGCCTCACATATTACGAGAATATCATGAAAATAACTGCTGATAACAGCATCGACCGAATTATCTGTGCCGGTGGTGTTTCATGGAAAACTCCAGAACTACTAAAAACTATAGAAGACGTATTTAGAATCAAAGAAGAAGCGAGCGATGGTGAATTTCAAAAAAAGCCAAACACTACGAAACAAAAAACGAAGTGTTTATTATCAGCTATCGAGGACGAAGCTCTTTGCGGGCTTTTCCGTTCTGCGTTGGTTTGTTCTGGCAAATATAAAAAAATACAAGATACTATTGCATGTGTAGAAGGGTTAGATAAATAATGAAAAATCGCAATCTAAAAGCAAAGCTTCAAAAGCACGAACTCGCTCTTGGGATGATGTTGTCTGAAGTTACGACCCCTAATATCATGCGAATAATTGGAGCTACTGATGTTGACTATGTGATCATAGACTGTGAGCATGGTTACTTCGATTTGTCTCAGGTAGCTGCTCTAGTAGGTATTTCGAACGGGATAGGGTTGCCTGTGATCATAAGAATACCGGAGATACGTCGTGAGGTTATCACAAAGTTTATGGATATGGGCGCAGACGGCCTTTTGGTTCCAATGACAAATACGCCTGAGGATATTAAGACCGTTGTGCAATATTCAAAATATAGCCCTCTAGGAGAGCGTGGAATTTCTACACAAAGAGCTCATACTGGATATAGTCCTCCACCACTTCAAGAATACATGAAAGATTCGAATGCACGAACGATCATTTTGGCTCAAATTGAAACCTGCGAGGCGGTTGGCAATATTGAGAGAATAATTGGTATCGAAGGAGTAGATGCCGCTGTAATTGGCCCCAACGATATGAGTTGTAATTGTGAAAAACCTGGCGATTACTTTTCAGAAATAATGCAAAAAAACATTAATTCTGTTGTTGCTGCGGCTGCATCAGTTGGTAAGCCAAGTGGCGTAATAGCTTCAAATATTAATTTGCTTGCAGAATGTTATGAAAAAGGCATGCGAGTGTTTAGCTGTAATAGCGAAGTTGGTATTTTGTTAAAAGGAATAAAACAGATGACGAAAGAATTTTCTGAAGCGATTAATGGGGGGTAGTGAAATGGGCTACAAGGTTTTATTGGCACAGGATGTTCATAATTCAGGCAAGCAATTGCTCGAGGAACATGGTTATGAAATAGTTCTTTCACCTTACGAGGATGAAGATACAATAAAAGAGCTCATTCAAGATTGCGATGCTGTTTTTTCAAAGACATTTTTTTTAACTGAAGAGATTCTAAAATCCGGTAAGAAATTGAAGGTAATCGCAAAACATGGTACTGGTATTGATAATGTTGTCGATATAGAGACCGCCTCAAGGCTCGGAATTTATGTAGTGAATACCCCGCTAGCAAATGGTGATTCCGTCGCTGAACACACAATTACTGGAATGATGGCATTCGCAAAGAAGCTCGTAAAAATGGATTTTGAAACTAGAAAAGGAAATTTCCGTGCAAATGAGTGTGGTGATCTTCACGAGGTTCTCGGTAAAACACTGGGTATTATAGGATTGGGAAATATCGGTAGGAAGGTGGCAAAAATTGCAGCGTTGGGTCTTGATATGAATGTCATAGGATATGACCCGTACGTAAAAAATGGAACACTTCCTGAATATATAACCTTAGCCTCTGATTTAAATGCTGTATTAAAACAGAGCGATTATGTGACATTGCACTTAGGGGCAACGGTGGAAACAAAAGGTCTCGTTGATAAGTCAAAGCTCGAACTCATGAAGCCGACCGCAGTATTACTAAATTTTGCTCGTGGTTCTATTGTGGTTGAAAAGGATCTTATTATCGCATTAAAGGAAGGTGTTATTGCTGGAGCGGTGCTCGATGTGTACGAGAATGAGCCGGTGAACATTGATAACCCGCTTTTAAGCATGGAGAATGTTCTTTTGTCTCCGCATAGCGCTGCAGTCACAGATGAAGCTCTTTGTAGAATGAGCTATCAGGGCGCACAGGGAATAGTGGAGATTCTATCAGGTGAAAAACCTGCTTGGTGCCCAAACTTTGAATTAATTAGGGGGCTATGAGCCAGCGTACCTCCTTTAACACGATGTAAGCTAAACAGGGGGTTGTTTTATTGAAAAGATTTCTATTGTGGCTTAATGAACATTTCGAAGAAACCCTTTCCATTATCTTGCTAGCTTTTATTGTAGCAATAATGGGTTTGCAGATATTCATGCGCTATGTGTTGTCAAATTCTCTTTCTTGGCCGGAAGAAGTAAGCCGGTATTTGTTTATCTGGTTTGTATTCCTAGGTATCAGCTACGGCATAAAGCATGATGTTCATATAAAAGTTAACATTATTGAGTCGGTATTTCCAAAATCCAAAACCCTTTTAATGATAATTCAAGATGCTTTGTTCCTGTTTTTTTGTGTTTATATGTTAAGGCCTGGTGTAAATGTTTTGAGAAGATTAATTGCAACTGGACAGACGAGTCCGGCACTAAATATTTATATGTACTTGGTTTATGTGTCTTTGTTGGTCGGTTTCATCCTGGCGATATTCAGGTTTATTCAAAAGTATTTCCTCTTCTGCAAAGGCGGTACAGTTAGATGACTGTTCTAGCGGCCTTTACTGTTTTTTTCTTGACGCTGCTAATAGGGGTACCAATAGGAGCCAGTGTGGGTCTATCAGCTCTCGTAGCTTATTTAATAAACCCTTCTATTCCTGCAACTGCTGAATTTGTTTTTCGAAATATGATAACTGCGCTTGATACATACGCATTGCTTGCTGTGCCAATGTTCATTCTATCGGGCGTAATAATGGCAAAAGGCGGAATATCAAAGAAGCTTTTTAATTTCTTCGCATATTTCATTGGAAATGTAAGTGCTGGTTTTCCGATAACTGTTATTATTACTTGTTTGTTTTACGGAGCAATATCAGGTTCAGGTCCAGCTACTGTAGCTGCCGTCGGGTCAATGTCGATTCCTCTTCTGGTTGGTTTAGGCTATGATCGCACCTTTGTTACAGCTCTCGTTGCAGTGTCAGGTGGCCTTGGTGTAATAATCCCTCCCAGTATTCCTTTCATTATGTATGGTCTTTCAACGGGCGAATCGGTAGGAGCGTTATTTATTGCAGGCATAATTCCTGGCATTGTGATTGGCCTATTTTTAATATTCTATGCTTTCTACTACTGTAAGCGCTATGGAGAGGATAAGAAAAAACTAGAAGATAATTATAATGAATTGCATAAAATCGGCTTTTGGAGAATTTTTCTAGATAGTTTTTGGGCTTTGCTTGCGCCAATTATAATTCTTGGTGGAATTTATGGCGGCATTGTAACGCCGACGGAAGCTGCAAATGTTGCGGTAATATACGCACTTGTAATCAGTATATTTGTATATAAAACATTTAGCATTTCCGATATCCCTTCAGCATTAAAGGAATCTATGAAAACAGCTGCTCCAGTAATGCTGGTCGTGTCAACTGCAACAGTTTTTGGAAGAGTGCTGACGCTAATGCAAGCGCCACAAGCAATTGCAGGCGTTATCCTCGGAAATTTCTCTACGAGTGTGGCTATTTTGCTCATCATCAATGCATTTTTGCTTTTTGTGGGAATGGTTATGGACACAACCCCTGCAATTTTAATTCTTAGCCCTATCTTGTTGCCCATAGTAACTGCTGTAGGAATACATCCAATTCACTTCGGTGTTATTGTGGTGGTTAATCTTGCAGTGGGCTTTGTTACCCCTCCGATCGGTGTGAATTTGTTCGTAGCGAGTTCACTGACAGAAATACCGATTTTGGCGATTGCCAAGAAAGCAGTCCCCTTTATGATTTCGTTTCTCATAGCGTTGTTATTAATCACATTCATCCCGAATATTAGTCTATTTCTTTTATCACTATAAATTCCATTTTTACGGGAAGCCGTAAAGATCCAAATACACTTTCTATAAGGAGGATAAGTTCATGAGAAAAGAAGTTTTTGGGGTAGTTCTAGCAATGTTTATTTGCGCATTTTGTATTGGAACCAGTCCGCTTTGGGCATCTTCGGCACCAGTAACAATAACGTTCGCGCATGCCGCAACAGAACAAACTTCACAGCAGGCCGGAGTATTAGCTTTTAAGAAGTACATCGAAGAACATTCTGCAGGACGCTTGAAGGTTGATATATATCCGAATTCTCAACTCGGAGGAGATCGCGAACTTCTTGAAGGCTGTCAAGAGGGGAGCATTACGGCAATAACAAGTGGCAGCGCACCTCAGGTAAACTTTGTCAGGAATGCGGTAATTTTTGATCTTCCATTTGCATTTAATAGCGAAGAAGAAGCTTTGAAAGTGTTTGCGGATGCAGAGTTCAATGCAAAGCTCGCAGAGAAATACGAACCTGCGGGATTCAAATTGATGGGTGCTTCGTTCTTGGGTTTCAGAGCCACAACATCGAATTTTAAGATAGCTTCTCCGAAAGATCTTGCCGGAATGGACATAAGAACGATGGAGAACAGGTATCATATGGCATTCTGGCGCGAATTGGGTGCAAATCCCACGCCGATCCCATTCAATGAACTCTACACCTCGCTTCAACAGGGTGTAGTGGCTGGGCAGGAGAATCCTCTGGAGCTGATCTATGCTCAGAAGTTCTATGAGCATCAGAAATTTGTTAATTTAACCCGCCATCTCCCTCAGACCCTTATTTGGATTATGAACAAAGATTTTTATCACTCGCTATCGGATGACCTCAAAGAAGTTGTTGATAAGGCAGCGGTTGCTGCAATGGAGGCTGCTCACGAATTCGCGTTTGGCGGCATGGAGCGTGTAACAAAGGAACTTCAAGGACTCGGAATAACAATTGTTGACCTCTCTCCGCAGGAAATAGAGGAGTTTGCGAAAAAATCAACTTCGACATGGAATTTGGTGAAGGAAAACTGTGATGAAGATCTCTACAATGCTTTTATGAAAGCTAGAGGGAGATAGGGGAAATAAGAAAGGTACAAGAAAATAGGAAAGCGATAAGGAGTCAGTCGTAAAGATTGTACTGTATTATCGCTTTCCTTATTTTTTAGAAACCTGCTTGCGCGAAGGGTGTTGCCCATGAGTGTTGTTTCTGAATTGGCAAAAGATGTGGTATTGCCGAAAATGTTGGCGGTAACGCAGCATTTTAATACATCGCATATACAAGAGAAAAATATTCCCTTGATTTTACATGAACAGATGAAACACAATGCGATAATATCGCGAATTAAGCCGGGAATGCGTATAGCGGTAACCTGCGGAAGTCGTGGTATTTCAAATATCGACCAGATTACAAAATCGGTTATTAGCTTTCTTTACGAAGTTGGTGCGTTTCCATTCATAATTCCAGCAATGGGTAGTCATGGTGGGGCAACAGCAGAAGGGCAACTTGCAATTCTTAAGGATTATGGGATTACAGAGGAATATATTGGTTGTCCAATTATATCATCAATGGAAGTGAAAAAAGTAGGACTTTCCCATGATGGTAGAGATATATGCATTGATAAGCTTGCTGCGGATTCGGATGGTATTATTGTTATCGCTCGAATAAAACCGCACACGGCTTTTCGTGGCCCTTATGAGAGCGGCATAATGAAGATGCTTGTCATTGGGATGGGCAAGCAATATGGGGCAGAGATGTGCCATCAAAGTGGTTTTGGCAATATGGCGGCAGATCTTGAAGAGTTTGGGAGGATGATTTTAAAAACTGCACCTGTATTATGCGGGATAGGAATTTTGGAGAATGCCCTTGATGAGACTATGAAAATTGTGGTTCTAGGAGCAAATGAAATTGCATGCGAAGAACCTAAGCTGCTTCTTGAAGCAAAAAACAATATGCCAAAAATTTTTTTCGATAATCTTGATGTATTAATTGTTGACATGATAGGAAAGAACTTTAGCGGTGACGGCATGGACCCGAATGTCGCTGGTAACTTTTGCTCCCCATATGCGAGTGGAGGAATAAAAGCAGAGCGGCGAGTTGCCCTTGATTTAAGTGAGCAGTCGCACGGATGCGCTGTTGGAGTAGGTATGCTTGATATGATAACCCGTCGTCTCTTTGAAAAAATCGACTTGGAAATGACGTATCCAAATTCTATAACTAGTAAAATGATCTCACAGGTAAAAATACCAATGATATTGAATTCAGATAAAGAAGCTATACAAATCGCCTTAAAAACATGCGTTAATTGCAATGTGAATAATCCCAGAATAGTTAGAATTAAGAATACGCTTCAGTGTAGTAAAATTGAAATATCAGAAGTTCTTTTCAGAGAGGCTGTCGAAAATGATTGTGTATCTATAGATGGTAAGGCGGAATGCTTTAAATTTAACGAATCTAACAATCTATTTTGAGATTGTGTCGCAATATTTGTTCAAACAAGGGTTTGCCATTAGCAGTTTTCCTGCAATAAATCATCAGTTTAGAGTGTTATTTGTTGCATCGGTTGACCAGATGTTTCGAGATTCTGTTTCCATAACATCTCCTTCTTCAGTAATGACAATGCTCCATCGAGTTTCTGGCAAAGCATTTCTATGAAACAGGATAGAATCGTTTTTCAAAAGCGGGGCGCGATGAATTTCTTATGTCCAAGCATCATCAACACAATTTCTTTTGAGTTAAGTTTTTGGAGGACGGTTTAAAATGTTAAGTTTAGAACGTCAAAATATGATTTTAAAAATTCTACATGAAAAAAAAATACTTAACAACGATGATTTATCGGCTTTATTGGGCGTGTCGATTGCAACGGTCAGAAGAGATCTTGGTGTGTTAGAAGATATGAACCTTATAAAAAGAATACATGGTGGTGCGGTGGCGCCTGGCAATAAAGGTGAATTCGGCGCTTCTTCACAAAGATTCTTTGTTACTCGTATGGAAAGTATGCAAAGCCAAAAAAAAGCTATTGCTGCTAGCGCCGAGGGATTTATTGACGACGGTGAGACTATATTTCTTGGAATGGGGACAACGACACTGGAAATTGCAAAATTGATAAAAAAAAGGTCAAGTCTCACTGTTTTAACAAATTCTCTTGCTGTCCTCAACGAGCTTTGCGAAAGCGGTATTACTTTGTATTCTCTTGGCGGTCTATTGATGAGTTCCGAGCAGGCTTTTCTTGGCAATTTAACGATAGATTCGATTCGGGATTTTTTTGTTAGCAAAGCTTTTATCGGTGTTGGTGGTTTTACTCTTGACAACGGTATCTCTTTTTTTAATCATGACTGTATGTTGCTTAATAATGCCATTACACAGCGTGCCAAACATTCTATTCTTGTTACAGATAGCAGTAAATTTGGAATCAATGCCTTCACTGTTGCGGGTGACTTTGGCAATTTTAACTCCATAATAACAGATTCCGGAATACCTATTGAATATGAAAAAGCGATTTTGGGGATGAATATTAATTTGGTCATTGTGTAAAAAATTGAGAGCTTGCCGATATTATAACGAGGCTTGGAGATCGATGCCGAACGCCGTCAGAATTTCTCTCTGGGACTTCGTCGCCTCGACGAGTCGGTTCTTGTATTTCCCCGCATAGCGAATGGTGGTCAGCGACTCCAGTTTGGATATTACGATCTCCGAGAGCCACCAGTTCGATCTTCATGAAGCCACCTCTCCGATGAAAGTGAGCCACCTCTCCGATGAAAGTGAGCCACCGTTCCGACGAAACGGAGCTGGCTCTCCGGAGAGGGAGCCACCCCGTAAGTGAGCGGGCTCCCTTCGAGCAGCACGCTACGCGGTAGTCGAAAGTCACTTCTTCTTCCGCATGGACTCCTTCCCTTGGATCCGGATCATGTGCGCGTTGTGGACCACTCTGTCCAGAATGGCGTCGGCGACCACTCCCTCTCCTATCTTCGCGTGCCATCCTTCCGGAGTGTACTGCGAGCAGAAGATGGTGGAGGAGACTCCGAGCCTCGCCTGCACTAATTCGAGAAGATCGCGCGACTCCGCGATGCTGAGCGGAAAGAGCAGCCAGTCGTCGAGTATCAGCAGCCGAATGCTCCTGTACTGTTTGAGAGCGTCCTCCAGCACGCCCATTCCCCGAGTAACGGCTATCTCGTTCAAAAGTTCGGGCAGCCGGATGTACCTGACTTTGTAGAAATTTCTACAAGCCGCCACTCCCAAAGCCACTCCCAGGAACGACTTCCCGTTATGTAAAGCTTTACATAAGGGAAAGTCCTTCCTGGCCCAGGCTCTCGGTCACTCCGCCTGCAGACGCTTTCTGAAAACACGCTACATACAGTTGCCCGATCTGCTGGACGAGCTTCTAAAAGCCAGAGCCAAGGGCATCGAAGCCTTCGAGCGCCTGCGAAAACAGTTTGTCAAGTACGACCTCCTGATCATAGACGAATGGCTTCTGTTTCCTATCTCCGTAGAGGAGGCGCAGATGCTGCTCTCGATCATCGACCGACGGTACAACCACAAGGCGACGATCATCGCGTCCCAATTCGAGCCCGCCGAATGGCTCGACCAGATTCCGCTCAGAATCGCAGCCGAAGCGATAACCGACCGCCTCTGCGCTCAGGCGTACAGGATCGTCATCAAGGGCAACAGATCCATGCGCGAAATATTCCGTCCGTAATCTACATCCGACAGAAAAGCGGAGCCGCCTCTTTCCCGAGAGGTGGCTCTCGACCTGCGCGCCGGTGGCTCTATTAGAGCGCGGAGGTGGCTCTCGTATCTGCGAGCAGGTGGCTCTAAAAAAACGCTGTTCGCAGGAAGGCGAGAAAATGATTAAAAACCTTTCAAGGCAGTTTCTTGTAGTTGCGCTGATATTGTGTCTGCAGTCATTGGTATCGTCAAGACGAGCGATGCGGAGTTTATGAAACCCCGCCGTACAGGCTCCGTCGCCGAAGTACGGGAAATACTGAAAGTCGGTGCGGACGTGAACGCGACCGACGAGCACGGATTAACACCGTACACCTGACGAGAACGGCTGCGAAGAAGTACCCCGGGCGGCTTCGGAGGATCGTAGTGAAGACCCCGGCGAAGGACAAGGGGGAGATCGTCCTTCCGACCAATCATCTCCAGTTCGGAGCGAGCACGATAAGCGCGATTTACAAGGACAGGTGGGAGATCGAACTCTTCTTCAAGACGCTGAAGCAAAATCTGAAGGTGAAAACCTTCGTCGGAGAGAGCGAAAGCGCTCTTCTCATTCAGATTTGGAGAGGCCTGATCCCCCAGGGGACTTTCTCTTGTCCGTTCAGTTCGGAACGGACAATTCACCTCGTCTCCTTGCTGATGATCAAGTGGCTCCATCATCTCTCGAAAGCGGGATGGTCATTCGCGAACATGGCGACCATGCTTCGGCTGAATCTCTTCACGTATCGGTGGATCAACGAACCGTTTGAAACACCGCTTATTGTGCCGGATGTGGAGCAGTTGTCTTTGGCGTTTTCGAAGTTGGACAGCCGATTTAATTTTGAGGTTCGAGAGAGCAGGGTACCTGTTTTCAAATCTGTCCGAAATAGCTTTGTAAACCTTTGGAAACTCAGAGGGCTATTTCGCCTTTTGATCTATTTTGGACAGCAGTAACATATTGTATAGGATGGCCCCAGTAGAGAAGACCACCTCTCTCCTCATGCTATAATTTTTTAAGTGCCAGCATACTGTAGAAAAGAATGTACCAGCATATCGTAGGCTGATATTCCCTTTCTATTTTGTGTTTATTCTCTATTTGTTTCACCTGTTTTGCGTCGTGAAAAATTGTGAGTTCTGCTCCTTGACATCTAAAGTGGCGACGGCGTGGTAGAATTTCAGCTCCGCGGGCACAGGAACAAGGAAAGACGGTCGGCACCGAATGAAAATTCCTGATACGGGAGGAACAGAATGTATAAAATCAACCGGATCAAAATAAGCGGTTTCAGGCGGCTGTTGAACGTCGATCTGCCGGTACGGCCGTTTATGGTGCTGATAGGTGCAAACGGGGTCGGCAAGACTTCTTTTCTGGATGCCTTCTTCATGTTGTCCGCATCGGCATCAGGCAATCTCAACGCTATTTTGTCGCAATACGGCGGTATCGCCAATCTTCTGACACGCGGTAAAAGCGAAGACCTTTCGTTGCTCGTCGATATGACGGCGCCTGATCATAAGCCTCTTGAATATGAACTGCGGCTTTCACCTAAAGGGCCGGGGTATTCCATATCCAGAGAAGTGTTGTGTCAGCGGCGGCAAGGGTATCATGATCCTTTCAGGCACATTGCTTCAACGGACGGCGACATCAGGTACTATGAAACAGAGGAAAACCGCCTTGTTCGGCCCAATTGGGAATACAACCCCCTGGAATCCTCGCTCTCGCAGGTGCCGAAAATGTTTCGCCAGCCCGAGGAACTTCGGCGCATCCTGGCGGCCGCTACTCAGTATCATGTTCTGGACGTCGGCCCCCGTGCGCCGGTGAAGATGCCGCAGCCCATGAAACCAGCAACATTGCCCGGGCATGACGGTGCGGATCTGGTTCCGTATTTATATTACCTTCGTGAGGTGGATCGTGATCGCTACGAAGCCGTTCTGGACGTATTGAAAACGGCCTTCCCGGATTTCGAGGATCTGAATTTCCCGCCGGTGGCGGCCGGAATGCTGGCCATGACATGGAAAGACAAGATGTTCAGCAAACCGATGTATATGAACGAACTCTCCGAAGGTACCCTTCGATTCCTTTGGCTCGCGGCGCTGTTGCAAAGTCCTCATCTTTCGACCATAACCATGATCGACGAACCCGAAGTCAGTCTGCACCCGGAATTGCTGAGTCTGCTGCCGGATTTGATGCGCGAGGCCTCCAAACGAACGCAAATTGTTGTAGCCACCCATTCTGACAGGTTTATACGTTTTCTGAAACCGGAAGAAGTGGTGGTGATGGACCTGGACGACGAGGGGTGCGCATCGGCTACATGGGCTGATTCCTTGGATATCGACCGATGGCTGGCCGAATACAGCCTTGACGAAGTCTGGCGGATGGGGCGAATGGGAGGCCGGTCATGAAAATAGCCATCATCGTCGAAGGCAAAACCGAAAAGGCGTTTCTTCCGCACCTCCGTGACTTTTTGAAAAGCTGTCTGGCTGGCGACACGCCCAAGTTGGATGTTTTGCCCTACGACGGTCGTATCCCCAAAGAAGAAAAATTAAAACGGGTCGTGTTAAACCTTTTGATAGGAAGTAAACCCGCAGACCATGTGATAGCACTTACCGATTTATACACCGGCGCAACGCCTCCCGATTTTCTCGACGCACAGGACGCTAAGAACAAAATGAGGCAGTGGGTGGGAGCAGAGCCGAGATTTCATCCCCATGTCGCCCAATATGATTTTGAAGCGTGGCTCTTGCCTTACTGGCCGACGATTCAAAAGCTGGCAAAGCATAACAAAGGCGCCCCCGGCGGAAATCCCGAAACAGTGAACCATCACAACCCGCCTGCATACCGAATCAAGGAAATATTCGAGATCGGGAAATGCAGGGAAAGCTACGTAAAGCCCCGCGATGCAGCGCGGATTCTAAGGGAAAATGACCTCTCCGTCGCAGTCGCTCAATGCTCTGAACTCAAGGCAATGATCAACACGATCCTTTCTCTGTGCGGAGGCCCGGTCATATCATGAGCCTCTGCTTTCGTTCCGGGACGCGCTTGGCGGTTTGTGCTACCTAGCGACCCCGTCGAAGAAGGAGAGCTTCGCGGAGGCGGCGGAGAGGATGCGCACCTTTTTGATTGTGCTGTCGGACGAGGAGAGGGAACTGCTGACGAATCATCTGCGCGGATATCTGAAGATCCTGATGAAGAGAGAAGGGCTTGAGATCGACGAGGCGTTCGAACAGTGTTTGGACCGGGGGGAGGCTGACGAGATGTTGACCTACATGCAGAAGGAAATAAAGAAAACCAGGCAGGAAGGGCGCGAAGAAGGGCGCGAAGAAGGACAACTTGAAAAGGGGATTTCGGTTGCCCTGGCGATGCTCGCGGAGGGCGAGCCGGAAGAGAAGATTCTCCGCTACACCGGTCTTTCGGCCTCGCAGCTGGGGGAGATCCGGAACGGTCGGAAGTGAGCGTCCGAAACCGAAGTCGAGTGATCGGTCAGTCGAAAACGAATAATAAGAAAAGAGCCCGTTTCAGGGCTCTTTTCTTATTATTCGTTATTATTAAACATTCGAGGCTTTGAAGAGTCACCGCCCCCCACCAAAGGTGGGGGCTTGGTCTGTTAACCGCTCAGAGCGGTGCTGAAACCCTTGAGCTACCCAAGGTGGCTGATTAGAACGTCGAACAAAGTGCCATCACATTACAAATTTTGAGTGCATCCTTACTCTCCATGCGGCCCATCATGCTCAGTTTTCCGTCGTCCACACCAGCCGCAGGGAAAGATATATTATGCGGGGAATCCGATACTTTTTCTAAACGCCTCTTCAAAGGATTTCGAGCTGTCTCAGAAAAAAAGGCGTTATCCCGGAACTGTCAAACTCCGGGGTCCCCCGCCTCTGGCGGGGGACGATCATCTTTATTTATGTCGGCGAATGAAACGATGATGCAAAATCGCGCTTCCAAATCTGTAAGAAACATGCTATGATTGAAGAAATTTTCAAGCTGATTTGTTATTTGTGCATAAAAATAACAAGTAAATAGCATGGAATATATTAACGAAATGTATTATATCGCTTTTGCGATCTCTTGAAAATCATTTCCTTTCTGATGGGTTCGACTTGGTGTTTCATTTTGAGACTACTTTGGATCTGATATGCTGAAAAGCTATTGCGTGAAGGAAATCTGCAGATAAGAGTCTTTTAAAAAAGTGAAAATATTGCGCTGAAAGGAGTGGCGTCGTATGAATTCGTCGCCGTATGATAAACATCAAGAGGAATTGGAAAAAGAATTACGATTGGAAAAAGAGTACGAAGAAGCTGCTTTAGGTAGAGATCTGTCTGGCTTTGAAGCTTTATTGTGCAAGGTTATTGCCATTTCAATGACTTTATTTCAGGTCTATACTGCTTATTTCGGCATATTTACTGCGTTTAGACAAAGAGGATTGCATATTCTTTTTGTTTTAATTATTTGCTTTATGATAAAAAACTTTTCAAAAAAACATTCTGTCAACCGTATTCCTTGGTATGACTGGATTATAATTTTAATGGCGCTGTTTTCATACGGATATATCACTATGTTTGCTGATGTGATCACATCCAGATACCCTTTGGTAACAAAATTGTCGGGTATTCAGATGGCTGTCGGTATCATTGGTATTTTTACTCTTGTCGAGGCCAGTAGGCGTGTTATTGGCGGCGCGTTTACAGGCATTATCGTAGTGGCGCTTTTATATGGACTCTATGGTAATTATCTAAGTGGTTTGTTTCGCCATAGAGGTTTTACAATAATGTATTTAGTCGATTCGCTTTTTTTTACTTGGGATGGTATTTTTGGAATTCCAACCGCTGCTTCAGCGACCTATATTTTTATATTCATTCTTTTTGCGCATATTTTGAACAAGATAGGCGCCGGGCAATTCTTTTTAGATTTAGCAATAGGCTGTATGGGGCATAAAACAGGCGGTCCGGCTAAAGTTTCCGTTTTGGCTTCTGCTTTAATGGGTACAATCACCGGGTCTGCTACGGCAAATGTGGTAGGTACAGGATCTATCACCATACCTTTTATGAAAAATTTAGGTTACAGATCACATTTTGCTGCTGCAGTAGAAGCTGTTGCTTCAACGGGAGGACAGATCATGCCTCCGGTAATGGGTGCTGCGGCTTTTGTTATGGCAGAATACACAGGCATCTCCTACCTTAATATCGCGTTTGCTGCGGCTATACCCGCAGCTCTTTATTTCCTTGGGGTTGGCTTTCAAATACATTTTGAGGCAATACGATTAGGGCTTCTTGGCTTGCCCAAAGAAGATCTTCCCGATCTAAGACCTCTCATTCTTGGAGGATTTCATTATTTTATTCCATTGTTTACTGTGTTTTATATTTTAATACGGGGTTATTCACCGCTTTATGCAGGATTATGGGCTATTGTGGTCGCAGTGGTTGTGGCAAGTTTCAAGAAAATAAGCAGAATTTCATTCAAGCGGTTTTTAGAAGTTTTCGAGAGTGCGGCAAAAGGAGTAGTGGATGTTGCAATCGCATGTGCTGCAGCGGGGATTGTTATAGGGATCTTAAGCGTGACTGGCCTTAGTTTGAGATTTAGCAGTCTGATAATTGCACTGTCCGGTAACAATGTGCTGCTCGCTTTATTTTTTACGATGATTGTAGCTATTGTATTGGGGATGGGCCTTCCTGTTGTTGCTGCTTATATTATTCAGGCTGCATTGTTGGCTCCTGCACTCGTTTCATTAGGTATCCCCGTGCTGGCCGCGCATCTTTTCTGTTTTTACTTCGCTATTTTGTCACATATTACTCCGCCTGTATGTGTGGCCGCGTTTGCTGCGGCTGGAATTGCTCAAGCTCCTCCTCTAAAAGTAGCACTAACAGCGATAAAGCTCGGTATTGCGGCCTATATTGTTCCATTTATGTTTGTATTTTGCCCTGCGCTCTTGTTTATGGATTCGCCATTAATGATATTCTTTTCTTTCATCACTGCTTGTGTTGGAATGTATAGCCTGGCAATCGCTTCTTCTGGTTTTTATGTTAAAAAGGTGAATATTATAGAAAGAGTTCTGCTTGTTCTCGCCTCTCTTCTGCTGGTCCATGCAGACCTCTTAATGGATTTTGCAGGATTGGCGCTGTTTTTTTCAGTCATTCTCATCCATAAAAAAATGGTGATCTATAAGACAAAAAAACGTGACTAAAGAAGTTGAACGTAGTAGGAAGGGGGTGATTGATGGTTTGGTGTTTTTCAGAGCCCACTCCTGGAAGACCGAAATTCTGGTTACCGCTTTCTTGAAACCAAGTTACACGAAGTCCAAGAAAGCATCAAAAAGGAGGAAAAGAATATGAAAAGATTGATAATTTCCATCTTCGTGATCATGGTATTCCTCGCGACTGTTTCACCCGCAGCATTTGCTGACAAGGGTGCAAATTCTTATGAAGGATATGAGTTGGCATTTGCGACTGGTTCTATCGGCGGAACCTGGTATCCTCTAGCGGCAAAAATGGCTGCTATCATTACGGAAGAATTGAAATATCCCACATTCGTTGAGCCTGGCGGGGGAACGGCCAATGCTATTGGTGTTCAGAATAACATGTATCAACTTGCAATCACGTATAGCTTTACTGTGGATTGGGCTTATAACGGTACCGAGGGGACAGAATTTGAAGGGAACCCTCATACGAACCTCAGATCAGTTGCTGCCTTGTATCCCCAGATTCATTACGGAATTGTTTGGGCAGATTCAGGTATCGAGACGGTAAAAGATATCGTCGGGAAGCGGTATTCTCCGGGCCCAAGGGGATTTGGCGGAGAAACAATTAATAGGATGATTTTAGATTATTATGGTATCACGTACGATGATTTCTCGCGCGTGGAATTTGTCGGGAGTGGTGATGCGGCATCCTTGATGAAAGATAGGCACATAGATTGCATGATGCATGCCTCTGCGATTCCATGGGCTTTGATAGAGGAACTTGCACTATTGGGTCCTGGAATCGATCTTATCGATATGGATGAAGATTTGCTAAAATATCTGAATGAGCAGAATCAGGGTATCTTCCCTTATTCTATTCCTGCAGGATTTTATAGGGGAATGAAAAAAGACCGCACAACAGCCGCTTTTGCCCAGATAATAGCAGTTCATAAAGATGTGCCGGAAGAAGTTGTATATAATATAACAAAGACGCTTTTGAATAGTCGTGAAGCGCTGATAGAGGTCACAAAGTCTGCCGAAGCTTTCACAGCTCAAAATGCACCTAAGGGTACCGGAGTAATGCTACACCCTGGAGCAGAGCGTTACTATCGCGAAATTGGTGTCTTAGATTAAGAAGAAATTACCTGTTCTTTAAAACAAAAGCCGGGTTTGTAAGGCTGTTAGTCCGATACGAGTATATTAAAAAATAATCTATGCATAATTTTGTCTAGAGGGCTAGGGTCAGCATAATCAGACGATATATTAGACTTAAAATGGCAGAGCATTCATCGGCCTCGCTGTTTTAAGTCTAATATATCATATGTTATTGGAAATAAAGCTGCGATAACAATCATGAAGGGCATGAGCATGAAAGATGGTTCGCCTTTCCGACTTCAGCGTACGTCTGCCGGGCTTTCGATTTTCCGAAGCTGTTGTTTCCTGTTCTTTCTCCGATTTTCTGCTCTTTCCACTTTTCTTCACGAGTCAGTATGCATACTGCAGGTTCAGAGCCGGCACTCATTCCGTCGTTGGGTCCTTCACCCTATCTTCTAAAGATGCTACAATGCAGCAGTAGAGAGGAGACAACAGTATGCAAGCCGGCTACACGATATATGATTGTTTACCCGTTTTTTGATTAATGTTTCGCCAGCTGTTCTTCGGCAGGATATGCACAGTCGGTCCCGGTGACTGATTCAGCGCTCCGAACCGGCCTTCGGCGAACCCTTTCCCGCGTGTGCCGCTCTTTCTGTCCGAAAGCCTACGAGCTGAAAGGGATACACATGAATATTAAGGAAAAAACCACTGCATCACGAGCTCCGGTTACAGTTCCGGCGAGGAGCGCTCCTTTCCGGAAGCCGATCTGTCTTTGTGTTGCCTGCATCTCGATGCTTCTCCTCTCTTCCGCATCTGCGGAGCAGGCGGAAAACCGGTCGGAACCTGTGGAGATCACGATTGCGCAGGGGATAGCCCGGCATGGATATCTTTGGCCCCTGTTCGTGCAGGGTAGGGTGACGAGCCGTTTCGGAAACAGAACGCACCCGATAACGGGAGATGCCGATTATCATATAGGCGTCGATATCCACGTTCCGCAGGGGGCTGCTATACGCGCCGCGAATGCGGGCACGGTCATTTTTTCTGGCGCGCGGGGAGGATACGGAAACACGGTGATCGTTGAGCACGACAAGAAAAGCTTCTCCCTGTACGCGCACTGCGAACGGTTGCTTGCCGAGAAGGGGCGGAAGGTATACCGGGGACAGATCATCGCGACGGTGGGATCGACCGGAAGTACCACGGGTCCCCACCTGCACTTCGAGATCCGCATCGGCAGCTCTCCGGTCAATCCGTTGCAGTTCTGGAAAAAACACGCTGAATTCGACACGTTTTGAAACAGGGGGCACTCGGAGGAGCGCTCCTTTTATTTATCAGGAATTATCGATACCGAGAGGAGACCTGTACAGTATGCCGGCATTCGCACAGCGCATGAACACCATGGAGAAGTCGGCCGCGATCATCCGCGGCCTTTTCGGAGCTATGAACGACCCCGGGATCATTTCCTTCGGAGGAGGAGCCCCGGCGAAAGAAGCGCTTCCGGTTGATATCGTCCGGGAAATCGCGGACGACGTGATCAGGAGGGACGGTCGGGGGGTGGAGGCGCTCCAGTACGGCAATGTGATGGGGTTGCCCGACCTCAGGGAGATTGTGGTCGGCGAGCTGCTGGAACCCAAGGGAGTCCGGGCGTCGGCGGACAATATCCTCATCACGAGCGGGGGACTGGAGGGAATGAATCTTCTCTGTCAGCTCTTCATCGAACCCGGCGATGTGATCCTCGTGGAGTCGCCCACTTTCGTTCATTGCGTGGAGATCTTCGAGATGTTCCAGGCCCGGTGCGTCAGCGTGGCCATGGATGAGAACGGCATGGTTCCGGAGGATCTGGAGGCCAAGATCAGGCAGTACTCGCCGAAGATGGTCTACGTCATTCCTACCTTCCAGAATCCTACGGGGCGGACGCTTTCGCTTGAACGTCGTGAAAGGATCGCCGGATTGGGCAGCGAGTACGATGTCGTCATCCTTGAGGACGACCCGTACAGGGATATCCGGTACAGCGGAAGCGATCTTCTTCCGATCAAGGCTTTCGATACCACCGGGAACACCGTCCTGGCCAACAGCTTTTCGAAGATCTTCTCGCCCGGAAGCAGGCTCGGATACGTCCTCGCCTCGGACAGGATCACGGCGAAGCTCTTCGACGCCAAGACGGCCACGAATTCCCATACCTCCATGCTGCCGCAGGTCATCTGCGCCGAGTTCTTCAAGAGAGGGTATTATCCGGAGCATCACAGGAGAATCTGCGCTCTCTACCGCGAGCGGCGGGATACGATGATCGAGTGCATCGACACCTTTTTCCCTGAGGGCACGAAGAGGACGTTCCCCGACGGCGGGCTTTTCACGTGGGCGGAAATTCCCTGCGGGGTCAACACCACGGACCTGCTGGCCGAGTCCCTGGCGGATCCGGGTGTCCGGGTCGCGTACGTGGCCGGTGAGGGATTCTTCATCGAAGGAAACGGCATGGGGAACAACTGCATGAGAATCAGCTTCGGCGGAGTCGAACCGGAAAAGATACGGATCGGCGCTGAACGTCTGGGTCGGCTGATCCGGAGCAAGATCGACGACCGTCCGGGCTGTCCCGCGGTATAGAAAAGGGGCGGAATTCTCTGCAGCTGGACGGCGGAGGGAAGATGCGCCTTGGGAGAAACGGGATGAGAAAGAGACTCGCGTGGCTGTGCGCCGCGCTGATCGCTTCGGGAATGTTCACGCTCTTTGCGCGGTACGACATCCTTGAGCAGAAGCGGCGTTTCCTCGAGACGGTCGAGTCCGCGGAGGCGGTTTTCACTGTCCTGCTGGAAAAGAAGGTCAGGCTGTTAGGATACGGGTATTTTACCTGGACGGAGATGGTTCGTGCCCTTGAGGCCGATGACGAAACGTTTCTGCTGAGCGCTATGGATGAGATGCGTCCGCTCGGTGTCATGGGACTCGAATATTCGAGGAACGGAGAACCCTTCAGGCGCTTTGGGACGACGGTGCCGGTTTCGGAGTCGGTTGCGATCAGGAACGGTCTGCTGACATTCTCCGCGCGCCTTCCCGTCAGATACAGCGATCAGCGTCCGTCTCCGTATATGGCCGCTTTTCTGCTGGACCTGAGCGAAATGGACGACCTCTTTCTCGGTGACGGCGACAGCGAGCGATTTCGTCCGCTTTTCGCCGGGTTTCCGCCGGTGCGCTTCGGTGGTTCGGGAATACCTGTTTTCGGCGGCGGCGTGTTCATCGAGGATCCGTCGTTATATGCATATGCGCGGAACAACGCCGGGACGCTGCTGCTGGTTTTCTTCCTCTGCAGCGCTCTCGTCGTTCTGGCCGGAATCGTCGTTTCCAGGTCCCTGCGCCTGATGAATTTCGAGGGGCGTCTTCTGACCCTTTCTTCGGTGCTCGAGGAGCGCGACGCCTACACGAAAGGGCATGCCGAGAGAGTAGCCATGTACGCGGACACTCTGGCGAAGAGGCTTGGCCTGAGTACCGGCAGGAGGCGCCGCCTCCGTATCGCTTGCTTGTGTCACGACCTGGGCAAGATCCTGACTCCTGAAAAGATCCTCAACAAGCCCGGGCGGCTGACGGAGGAGGAATTCGAGGAGATTAGGAAACATCCGGTGACGGGGAGGGATATCGTCAGGCGTGTCCTTGAGGATCCGGGGATCGAACGGATGGTTGAATGCCACCATGAAAGGTGGAACGGTCAGGGGTACCCGAACGGCATCTCCGGAGAGCAGATTCCGCTGGAGGCGCGCATACTGTCGGTTGCGGACGTCTTCGACGCGCTGACCTCCGAAAGATCGTACCGGGGAGCAATGACGGCCGAGGAGGCGTACCGGGTCATGGAGGCGGATACCGGGCAAGGACTGGATCCCTCGATCGTCGCGGTTCTTCGCCTGCTGAAGCTCCCGGAAATAGAGGCTGCATCGACAGATGACCGGAAAGAGGCGGTGAGGATATGAGAATTGCACTTGTCGACGGGAATCCCGACGCCGGAAATACGCTCTTCGGCGAGCGGCTGGCCCTGCACGGCAGGGCTCTGTCGGAAGCGGGGCATACGGTTGAGCTGATTCGGCTTCAGGGAAAGACCATTCACTGGTGTACCGGCTGTTTCTCGTGCTGGGTGAAGACGCCGGGGATCTGTGTCTTCAAGGACGATCAGACCGATATTCTGCGCTCCTTTCTGAACTCGGACGTCGTTGTCTTCGCGTCGCCTCTCTTCATGGGCTTCTACTCGGCGTTGCTCAAGAAGACCATCGACCGTGTCATTCCGCTTATTATTCCCTACATAGAGTTCGCGGACGGAGAGTGCCGCCACCCGCTGAGGTACGACTCGATGCCCCGGATGGCCTTTCTCTACGAACGAGAGGAGGATACCGACGAGGAGGATATCGGGATCGTCTCGACGGCGTTCGAGCGGTTCGCCCGAAACGGACATACGAAATTCCTGTTCGCGCGCCCTCTGGGCGATGATTCAGGGGAGGTGCGCCATGCGATTGAACATCTTTAACTGCTCTCCGCGGGGCAGGAAGAGCAACACAGCTCTTCTGACCGAGGCCTTTGCCGAAGGTTTTTGCGCGAACGCGGAGAAAACGGGGAGCCTGAAGGAAGAGAACGATTTCCGGCACTTTTTCATCGCGGAACAGGAGGATTTCCGCTGCGCGGTTGAGGTTTTCCGCGAACCGTCGGTGGCGCTGACAGCCTTTCCGGTTTATGTCGACGCAATGCCGGGCATTGCAAAGGAGTTCATCGAAGCGATTGCGGTATACCGCGGACAGTGCGCGTCGACGCGAATGGTCTTTCTTATTCAGAGCGGGTTTCCGGAGGAGACGCACACCCGCCCGATGGCGGCGTACCTGCTGAAGATGGCGCAGCGTCTTGGCACGCCGTGCGATGGGGTCATCCGGATGGGAGGCGGAGAAAGCGTCCGCCGGAGAGCGGAATCTTCCGGCGGACGCAGACTGATGAGGCAGTACCGGCGACTCGGAAGCCGGTACGCCTCGACCGGTTCCCTGGACGAGGCGATTCTCTCCGGGCTCGCAGGGCCGAAACGCCTCCCAGGGGCAATTGTCCGGCTGACGCTTCCTCTGCTCAACTATCTGTTCTGGGGCACGCAGTTGAAACGCAACGACGCGTATTCCGGGCGTTTCGAACGCCCGTTGATGTAAAGGGGAAAGTGCAGGCCGGGGCTCTGCCGTTCATGCCGGAGAATCGGATGCGATGCATATTTGCGATTATTGTGTATAATGATGACGGCAGTGATTGCTGTTGCGTGGTGGTGGGATTTGCAGCGTAAGAGAGAGTGTGAAAAGTCTATATCTAAAAGGGGGTAGTATCATGGATTCTCAGAAGGCGCATGTGAAAGCGCTCGAGGCGAGGACTCTGCTGCTCAGCATTCTGGTCTCGGCGGCATCCGCGATTATCTGCATGCAGATAATCTCCCGCATCGGAATAACGCCCAATACCTCGATCATAGGGGCGCTCCTGGCGATGATTCTGGCGCGTCTTCCCATCGCGGGAATGAGTGCGTTCCGTTCGCTGGACAGGCAGAACCTGGTCCAGACGATGACGTCCGGCGCGGGGTTCGCGGCGGCCAACTGCACCTTGTTGTCGGTAGGCATCTTTTACGCCTACGGCGACTTCTCCCTGCTCATTCCGATGTTGCTGGGAGCGGGTATAGCCACTCTGATCGGCATGCACCTGGTCTATCGCACCTTCGATTCCGAGGTCTTCCCTGCGACGGGTTCATGGCCTCCCGGAGTCGCAACGGCACAGGCACTGATCGCCGGCGACGAGGGCGGCAGGAAGGGACGCAACCTTTTGGCGGCCATTTTCCTGGGCGCCCTTGGAAGCAGCCATCTGTTCATGTTTCCCGCTCTGGGAATCCGGGGGCTCCCGATGGCGGGCATCGGTATCGCCTTCATCGCCAATGTCGTCGCGATGATCGCACTGGCCGTCGGTCTGATCATTCGAGGCTATTTCCCGTTCATTTCAGCGTGGATCGCTCCCATGGCCGAGAGCTTCGGTTTTGCCAACATTCCGGTCGATCTTGGAAAAACCTACATTCCGCACGGCGTCATGATCGGCGCGGGAGTCATCACCCTCGTCCAAGCGCTTTTGATCATCTTCAAAAGCAAAAAGAAGGACGGCCAGGAAGTCTCACAAGAGACCTACACCGTTTCCCCGGCCTCTGTGAAGACGGCGCTCTCCTATCACGTTCTCCTCTTCGCCGCGGGCGCGGTCGCCCTGGCCCTCATGAGCGGCATCTGGGGTGAAATGACGACGAGCAAGCTGATCATATGGATCCTGTGGTGCACGTTTTCCGCAACCGTCGCCCCCATCCTCGTCGGATTGTCGGCGATGCACTCCGGATGGTTCCCGGGATTCGCCGTTTCCATCATATTCCTGACCCTCGGAATCTTCATGGATTTTCCTCCCCACGCACTCGTGCTGCTCACAGGATACGTCGCCAGTACCGGACCGTGTTTCGCCGATATGGGATATGACCTGAAGACTGGGTGGATTATCCGCGGCCGGGGATCGAATCCGGCCTATGAAATTGACGGACGCCGCCAGCAGATGATCGCCGAGGTGGTCGGCGGGATTATTGCCGTTGTCGTCACCGGGCTTCTGATGCAGATGCACTTCAAGCTGGATATGGTGCCGCCTGTCAGCAGAGTCTTCGCCGCGACGGTAAAGGCCGGCGTTCATCCTGAAATTATGAGGCAGCTCGTCATCGCCAGCGTCTTCGGCGCTGCGCTGCAGTTCATCGGCGGCGCGAAGAGGGCCGTGGGCATCCTGTTCGCGACGGGACTCCTGATCAACAATCCTATCTACGGAATCGGCCTGCTCATCGCGCTGCTGATCAGGTGGCCTCTGGAAAAGAAGTACAAGCCGGAGCTTGAGATCTACGGCGGCGGATTCGTGGCCGGCGACGGTATCTACGGCTTCGTGAACGCGCTGATACGGACGTTCGGCTAATGGAAGGGAAAAGACGGGTCGGCCTCATCCGCGTTCTGACGACGACGGATGTGAAGCTGCTGAATCTTCACGGCGAGTTGGTCATGGGATATTTCCCGGGACTCGACGTTTTGTCGGCCTGCATTCCGGACCAGCCGGAGGGAGTCCACGACGACAAGACGGAGCGGATGGCGGTGCCGAAGGTTCTCGCGCTTGCCCGGAAGATGGAGGAGACCGGCGTCGAAGCCGTGATCGTGAGCTGTGCGGGGGATCCCGGAGTGGATCTTGCAGCCGCCGCATTGAAGATCCCGGTTGTAGGGGCCGGAAGGGCCGTTGCGGCCGTGGCGAGGGCACTGGATCTCCCCGTCGGAGTGCTGGGCCTGACACCGCTCGCGCCGGACCCGGTGGCAAAGATTCTGGGCGACCTGGTGATCGCCAATCTTGTTCCTCACGGCGTGCGGTCCACACTCGACCTGATGACGCCGCACGGGAAGGAGTCCGTTCTCGCGTCGGGCAAAAAGCTGAAGGAGATGGGGGCAAGAGCGATTCTTCTTGCGTGCACAGGAATGTCCACGATCGGAGCCGCAGGATTCCTGACCGGAGAGCTTCGGATTCCTGTTATCGATCCCGTTCGCTCCGAGGCCGCGGTCGCATGGACCCTTCTGGGATGAAATAAGGAGATGGAGCAATGTCGGAAATGATGATCACACGAGAAGTGGCCGAAGCCGCTCTTCTTGGGGGAGCGGTTCTCGGCGGCGGCGGCGGAGGCAGTATGGCCAAGGGCAGGCTGAACGTGGAAGAGGCCCTTTCAGCCGGACCGCTCCGCTTGGTCGATATCGACGATGTGCCGCCCGATGCCGTTCTCGTTACGGGATCCGCTGTCGGTGCTCCTGCCGCTGTCGAGGCGCAGGTCGCTCCGAAGGATTATATGCGGGTAGTCGAGATGCTGATAGCGAACGGCTGCCCGAAACCCGGGGGATTCATCCCCAACGAATGCGGCGGAAGCTCTATTACGAACGGATGGATTCCGGCTGCCCTCATGGGGCTTCCGGTTGTGGATGCCCTGTGCAACGGGCGTGCGCATCCCACCGGAACAATGGGATCCATGGGGCTTCACAGGGATCCTTCATATGTCTCGCGACAGGCGGCCGCGGGAGGGGCCCCGGAGAAAGGGCTCTATCTGGAGATGTACGTTTCGGGGAAGCTCGAGATGACGGCGTCGATGATCCGCACTGCTGCCGACAAGACCGGAGGTCTCGTCGCCGTTGCGCGCAACCCGGTCGAGGCTGCCTTCGCGAAACAGTACGGCGCCTGCGGAGCGTTGAAACAGGCCGTACGTCTTGGCCGGCGCATGATGGAAGCGAGCAGCCGGGGCGGCGGGAACGTGGTGTCGGAAGCAGTCGATTTTCTTGGAGGAACGGTCGTTGCGAGGGGCGAGGTTACCGAACTCGAGATCGTGACCCGGGGAGGATTCGACACAGGACGCATCGTAATCGGCGATTGCGAGACGACGTTCTGGAACGAGTTCATGACTTTGGAGAGAGGCACTGAGCGAATCGGAACATTCCCCGATCTGATCATGACGCTGAACGCGGCGGACGGACTGCCTGTCACCACGGCGGAGCTTCGAAAGGGGCAGGACGTCTTTCTGATCCACGTCCCGGCGGAGAAACTGCTCCTGGGAGAGGGGATGCGCTGCCTGGACCTCATGCAGAGCATCGAATCGGTGGTCGGAAAAGAGATCGTACGATATATCAAGGGTGAACTTCGGTAGGTCCGGGTTCGAACAGTTTTTGAACGAATCCGCGAGCCCCTTCCTGCCGGGAGGGGCTCGCGGCGCAGGCGAGTCGGCGGGCTTGAGAAAAAGGGCGGAAAAAGCGCCCGGTTGTCCGCCAGTGGGAACTTCTTCCCTGCACGAATTGCAATGGGAATCGCTGCGTGCGATTATTCTGTTTCGAAGGAGGTTTTTTCATGTCGATGAAATATGTCATAGAATCCTACGAGCTGCTCGACAGCCCTTGCGTCTCGGGTGAGACGGTAGGGGCCGCGCTGATCGAGGCAGGAGTGGACGCGGGAAACATCACGGTGAAGACGGTCCAAGGGCCCAAAGGGCAAACGGATTTCGTCAAGGTGTGGATTCCGGGATCGGAAGGGAGACGGTCCGGCGGCAAGGCGCCGACCCTGGGGATTGTCGGGAGGTTGGGAGGAATAGGGGCCCGTCCTGAGCGCATCGGGTTGGTCTCCGACGGAGACGGTGCGGTTTCGGCTGTCGCCGCGGCCCTGAAGCTTGGGCATATGGCGAGCATCGGGGATATTTTGAAGGGAGACGTCTTCATTTCAACGCATATCTGCCCGAATGCACCGACACG
>Ga0334889_1000213_pt1 | contig 96920 bp, 110 predicted proteins | sample GraSluR1_MG_2_FD_207222 | JGI IMG/M metagenome (GOLD analysis project Ga0334889, IMG submission 207222) | Sludge microbial communities from methane-producing bioreactor in Wageningen University, Netherlands - Granular Sludge_8_08-R1 | ecosystem: Engineered > Bioreactor > Anaerobic >...
TCAGGCATAACCTGACCGACAACAAGCTCTTTTTGGATATTGAAGGGTTAAAAGCGAATCTGTCGGAATTCTTTGGGGAACATAAGTTTACGCATAACTTGTTCAGCTACTTATGTCGGTGACTATAGAATCATCCAAACACAATATTGTGATAGGGAAGTCTATCGGAGGGGGTATACAATCTTCCGGCATTAAATTACCTTTTATTATTAAGGAATGTATTAATCCGAGTATAGGGTATGACTGTATTATAGCGGCATCATGCCTTAGTGAAATTTTAAAGGAGAATGGTGTGCCTAATAACTGCTATTTTGGAAATGACCCCTCAGGGATATTTGAAAAATGCGGACATGTCTTTTGCGTAACGGAAGACGAATTCGACATCTATGACGGAACTCCAATCTATTCCTTTTTTGGAGAAAAACATACACCAGTCAGAAGAAAGTATAATCTTGGTGACTATGCTCCTTGCTTATCCGGACCACTTTCGGTATTAGAATTAAAAGATGGAATCTATTTTATCGGGTCAATTTTTGACAATTTGGATGATAGCCTAGAAGATTACTCATTTAAGCTGATTGTCAGAAGAATAAAACCTGTTTTAGACAAGAATATGCCTCAGGTTATTACTTGCACTTCAGACTTGAGGGCAGGAGAGATCATCCATTGGGCACCTTTATTTGAAGCTGAAGGCGGTTATGATGCCGCTACGAAATACTGCGAATCAATAGCAGAACTTATTGTGAGCAAAATGCAAGATGCGTTGTATCTTTAGAGGATATTTTTTCAGATTCTATTATGGACCCAAAGTTTTTTGATAGGGCGATAAGGGGACCTCAGGTAGTGCTTCGAAAAGATGCAGGGATAATTGCCGCCTATTCGGGAATTTCGCCCGGCTGCAATGTTCTTGATGCGGGCACAGGCTCGGGATTTCTGGCGATTTTCCTTGCAAATCTGGCTCAGCCCGGCAGGGTAACGACTTATGAAAAGCGTCCGCAGTTTCACAAACTCGCTATAAAGAACGCGAAAAGGGCGGGGCTTGAGAATATTGAATTTATAAACAAAGATATAGCAAGAGCTAGGGTTAGGGGCGAGTTTGATATTATAACCCTTGACTTGAAGGGGCCCGCCCGCCTTGTGAAAAAGCTTGACAAGAACCTCAAGCCCGGAGGGGTTTTTGTGGTTTATTCGCCCAATATCGAGCAGATAAAGGACGCCCACAAGGAGTTTTTGAAGTTCGGCTACGAGGCGAAAATGATTGATTGCACTGTTCGGGAGTGGAAGGTCGGGATTTCGACCCACCCTGTGCATTCCGGCATAATCCATACAGGCTACTTGCTTTTTGGGATAAAGGTCGCGCTCCCGTTGGAAAATAAGACCTGATTTTTGTATATGGGGCCAATATCAGCAAACAACAGCCCCGTTAGGGACTTCCTTTTGCGGCCCGATTAAGGCGGGGTTATCCATATCCGCGACCAAAATCATCGCCTGGCTCTCCAGCCCCCGCATCTTCCTTGGCTCAAGATTCAGGACAAACGGCGCCTGCTTGCCAACAAGCTCCTCGCAGCCGAAATACGGGGCAAGGCCTGCAACAACCTGCCGTTTTTCCTCGCCAAAATCAACCTCAAGTTTATAGAGCTTGTCCGCGCCATCTACCTTTTCGGCTGAAAGGATTTTCCCGATTCTAATGTCGAGCTTGTCGAAATCCTGAAAAGTTATTGTCGGTTTCATAAGATTCTCTGATTTTAAGGGTTAAATAAGACTATTCAATGCTGTTGCGGGATTTTATATTGGCGATTGTGGCGCTCAAGGCTTTTTTGGCCAAATATGAAAACTAAGATATTGTTAATTTGTTGAACTTTAGTTTGCCAATACTTTGGGACTTCTAAACTTTGGATGAATTATAGACATTTGTCTAACCGTAAAAAAGTATTTATATATATAAATGTAGGTATATTAGTATATGAAAGGAAACATTTATCCAGGTAGTGATTTGGGGTGGAATGTACCCGCAGATACTATTGACCCCGTGTCAAAATTAGTGAGCTACCTTTCAGAGAAACTTACAGGAAGGCCTCTGTATGGTCCAAAGGCAGATTACTCTCAGGAAGGGCTCGCCTAGATCTTTCATTTTATAATTCTTTCTCTGACCAGACTAAACTATGCCTTTTTTTAGGTAAAAAATCCTTATCGATACAATTTCTCTTTCCAAAAAAACAGCCTAATCCTTCACTTCCAGCCCAACAGCCTCTACAAGCTCATAATCGCCCGGAAGCTTCATTTTTGCCCTTCTAAATGCTTCCTTGACCAAAGGATAATTTTTCCTGTCGGCTCTTAGCTCAAAGAGAACCTCGCCGGGGCTCATCTGAACACAGCTTCCTGCGGGCTTTCCAAATGCGTGGCGCATTCCCGAAAAGAACCTGTCGGCTCCGGCTACTGCGGCCTGCTTGTGCTCCCTGAGGACCTGAAAAGGATATTTCCGTATAATCAGGTAAAAGCTGTTTTTGATGTTTTTTTGCAGATAATTTGTCATGGCAATCCTTGCAGATTCCATTGCATTATCCCTTACCTGAAGGTCGCTTTTCCCTATAATATGGTAGGTTGTGTCATAGGCTTCCCTTTTTCCTGTCCTAAACCTCCTTATCTTAAGGTTAGGGACACCTCTTACATATCCTTTCCGAGGCTTCTTTCTGGACTGCCTTGTCCAGGGCCTCTTTTTTACCCGATAGCACCTTGCAGGTCTTAGCTTTGCCATAATATAGCAATATTTTTAAATTACAACCCCACAGCTTAAATTTCCCTCAATTTTAATCCAAGCAATCCCCGCTAATTGCCGAAATTATATATAGTTCTATCCGCGACATAAGTTATGTTTGGATTGTGGCGCGACACAAAAAGAAATAAGGATATAGGCGAAAGGATGGTTTTGTTTATTATCGCCCCAAAGGACTATCGGGATGAGGAATGTTTCTATACAAAAGAAGAGATTGAGACCAGGGGAATAACTGCGGTTATTGCTTCAACTTCTCCCGGTGAGAAGTCAGGAATGCTTGGCGGGACAATAAAAGCGGAAATTGCATTATCCGAGGCAAAGCCGGAGGATTATGATGCGGTTGTATTTGTGGGCGGAACCGGCTCATCAGTGTATTTTAATGACCCTCTTGCCCATAAGATTGCAAAAGAGGCTTACTCAGCCGGGAAAATTGTTGGCGCGATATGCATTGCTCCGGTAATCCTTGCAAATGCGGGAATACTCAAAGGCAAAAAGGCAACAGTTTACCCTGCGGATGCGGGAATTTCCGCGCTTAAGAAAGCCGGGGCATCCTACACAGGAAAGCTGGTGGAGGCTGATGGAAGAATAATTACCGGAAGCGGCCCCGAGGCCGCAAGGGAATTTGGAAAAAGGATTGCCGCGGCAATAAGTTAGTTTTTGGGTTTTTGCAAGTTTTAGTCCATATATTCCTCCCTATACATTTTGAGCATCAATACAAGGTATGAGAGCATCAGCGGGCCTATTATAATCCCTATTATTCCAAATATCGGCAGCCCAATGAACACACCTACAATAGATATAAGAGGGTGGATGTTGCCTATTTTTCTTTGGAGTCCCGGCCGGATAACATTATCCACATTGCTCAAAAACAGCCCCCAGATTAAGAATCCGACTGCAGTTGTGACATCTCCCATGAGAAACTTGATAAGAACTACCGGAATCCAGATTAGAGGGGGACCTACAATCGGAAGGAATGATAATAGGGCGGCAATAACTCCCCAAAGAACCGCCCCCTTAATTCCGAATATGTGAAAGCCAAGCCCAAGAAGCGTCCCCTGAATAATTGCAATAACGCCGGTAACCACAATTGTAGTGTAGGTAATGCTTTTGAACTCCCTCATTAGCTTAAGCGTATTTGCGCGGTTAAACGGGCTAAATGAGCACATCCTTAGCTTGAGGTCTTTTTCTCCTGTAAGCATATAGTAGAGCAGGAAATACATTAGGGTGATATTTAGAAGCCCCGCCCCGATGCTTTGGAATGTGCTGAATAGAAGGTCTCCTGCCAGCTCCCCTATTTTTGCAACTTCTCCCATTATTATTTTGCTTAGGCTGAGGCCCGGGATTAGGTCGTCAAGAGTTCCCATAAGGTTTGTGCTTCGGACAAGCTCAAGAATCGGGCGGTAATCTGAAACAACATATCTTAGTTCCGCGTAAGCGGTATTTAGGACAAAAATAAGGGGAATAATTACAACGGCAAGGGTAATAAGCATTACCAGGAGCGCGGACAGCGTTTCGCCAAGCGGGGTTTTTGTAGAAAGGGCCTTGTAGAGGGGCCTAAATAGGCTGTAGAGGATGATTGCCCCGAAAACTGCGGTTTTATAAGGCATCAGGGCATATAAGAGAAATAAAATCAGGAATAATACGAGCGCTGAAGCAAAAACTTTCTTTAACTGCTTGTCATCCATAAGATTAGGCTTTTTTTGAATATATTAAGCAAAATTTTTAGAGGGTTTTTTGGTTTTAGGGTGGGCGGTATATATAGAGTAATATTTACTAATATTGTATGGTGAATGAAGTTGTTGATTGCCTTATAGGGCTGCAGCTTGGCTCTGAGGGTAAGGGCAAGATGGCCGCTTATTTGGCTGAGGAATACAATGCCGCGGTAAGGTCCGGGGGCCCTCAGGCAGGGCACACTTTTTATAGAGGTGGCGCAAAGTATGTAAATAGGCAGGTGCCTTGCGGTGTTATCAATTCGGAATGCAGGCTCTACCTGACAGCGGCAAGTACCGTCAATATTGATGTTTTGGCAAAGGAACTGGTTACCCATAGGCTCTACCCTGATAGGATGATGGTTGACAGCCATGCAATGGTTGTTACCAAAGAGCATAGGCAAGAGGAGCAGTTAAGGCTTCTTCGGGAAACAATAGGCTCTACTTTAGAGGGGGTTGGGGCCGCGCATGCGCAAAAGGTGATGCGAGAGGCAAAACTTTTTGAAGGATTTGCAATGGAGGATCCCGAACTCTATTTTTTTGCGGAGATACTTCAAAATCAATTAATAGCCTGATTGATGTAGGCCACTCTGTAATTCTTGAGGGGACGCAGGGCTATGGATTATGCCTGGATTTTGGGCAATATCCGTATGTTACAAGCCGAAATGTTACTGCTTCCGCTCTATTGAGTGACGCGGGAATAGCCCCAAAATGCCATAGGCAGACAATAGGCGTAATGAGGTCATATCCAATAAGGGTTGCGGGAAATAGCGGCCCTGTGGGTTCAAAAGATTTCTCGGATGAGATTAGCTGGAAGAAAATTGCAAAAAGGTCAGGCTCGCCCTATGAGTTATCTGAGAGAACAAGCGTAACCGGAAATATTCGGAGAGTTTTTGAGCAGGATTATGGGCTTTTGCATGAAGCAATTGCAAATAATCGCCCCGACCAGATTGCCCTGACCGGCCTTGATTATATCAATTATGCGGATAAGGGAAAAAGTGAGTTTGAACTATTGTCTCAAAAATCAAAAAGATATGTTTATGGCCTAGAAGAAGAATTGGGTTTTCCTATAACACTGATTAGCACAGGCCCCGAGGAAAAACATATTATAGACCGAAGAGAATGGTGGCAGAGAGCAGAATTTTCTTTAGAGCCTTGCCCTGAGGATAGGTTTGTACAAAATATATACGGATTTCCTTGGGATTCGGGGTATGTTGAGAATTTTATTGACCGGAAAATGGCTCTTCCTGATGGAGAGCCTTTTAGAAGGAGGATATTTGTCGGCGACTGCTAAATTGAAACACAGGCAAGTTTTAGGCAAATTATGAGGTTTACTCGAATTTTAGGAACTAAGCGATTTTTCTTGGAAAATACATATCATAATTTACGGATTTATCCTCTCTCAATACTTTCCCCGATTTATCTTTAAGTTCTATCTCAATTGCCTCTTCTGTAGTACCAAAGGGCCTATCGAGATAGACCCGGCCTTTACCTTCTATATACTTGCCACCCCCATGTCTTGGAATTTTAGCCTGAATGGTATCGCCAGACATTACTGCGGAATTCCCATAAAATATGAGTTCTTCAACAGGAACTTCTTCGTTTTGAGGGGAAACTACAAGTAATATATCTGTAATATAGCCCGTTCTATAAGGGTAATTTGTGCCGCCAATTTTAATTTCTGATTGAGGCGTTGCACTTGTTCTTTCTGACTTGCAGAACACTTCATCTACTCTAAAATCCTCACTAACTACAAGCTCAGGCAGACTTTTCCAATCTTCATAACGCCGATCCGAATTCTCCGAAGGTCTTGTATACATATCAATTGGTCCGTCAGTTATCATAATTAACTATTATCTTTAAATATAAAAAACACCCGATTTTTACAGGATTCGGGCAGTATCCCTTTTAAAATTAATTTCCTCTTTAATAAATGGCAACGCCGCACGGATCAAGGAGGGGAAGCATGCAATATTGGCCGAGAGTGAGGGCTCAAAGAATCCACCCAAAGATTTCCTTTTGGACAGGAAACGGCGTTTTAGGCTTTTCAGCATATAAGGTTGGAATGGTCCAGTACCTTGCCGAAGAAACGCGAAATAATGTGAATAAGGGCAAGGAAGTGATTTTTCCGGCAACTGTCCTTGAAATTCCACCGGTTTACCCGATTTCAGTTTCATTCTACAAAAAAACATTCCTTGGAAAAAAGAAAATAGCTTCCTACTTTGACATAAAAGCTCTTCCAAAAGACCTAAAAAAAGACATTAAGCGAAAATTCAACTATAAAACCGAAACCGGAGGCAAAATCCCGGAGAAGTTTGATGAAATAAGGCTTGAAGTGGCAACTTTCCCAAGAAAAATCGACCTTAAAAAAACCCCCGAGATTTTTGAGCTTGGCGCTTCCATTGGGCTTGAAGAGGCAAAAGGCCTTATGGGAAAAGAGCTTAAAATTGGCGATTTTTTTAGCGCGGGCGAATATATTGAGGTTACCGCAATTACAAAAGGGAAGGGGACTCAAGGCGTAGTCAAAAGGTTTGGATGCAAGCTTAGAAACCACCATACCAAGAAAGGCCGCCGGCACATAGGTTCGGTTGGAGGCGTTACACCAAGGAAAATCAGCTATCGCGTCCCGTTTGCAGGACAAATGGGCTATGGGCAGAGGACTGAATTAAACAAGCTTATTTTGAAAATTTCAGACAACCCCGAAGAGGTAAACCCAAAAGAGGGATTTAAGGAGTACGGGCTTGTAAAAGGCTCATATATCCTTTTAGAGGGTTCAGTCCCCGGAGCAAGAAAAAGGATGGTGGTTATCCGAAAGCCTCGGGAAGCAAAAAAAGCCAATCTGGAGATTAAGGAGATATTGAAGTAACTTTTTTGAAGAATTAAATTAAACTATTTAAGCCATTTCTTTTTGGGAAGGCCCTTTTCTTGCAGGCTTTTTTAAGAAGGAAAAAACAGATAAAAAAATAACTAGGGCGATAAGGAGAAAGGTGAGAAAAACTGCCCCGATTGGGTTTAGAAAGGCAGTATAGGCGGGCTTTTCAAAAAATTCTGTTTTGAGCTTTGGCATGGACAATACCGTGTTTACCGCCTCCTTTGGGGAAAATGATTCCTTAAACCCAACAGCAAGCGCATACTTGCCTTGGTTTTCCTTATTTGTGATTAGGATGTAGTATTCCCCTTGAGTTACCGGCGCGTTAAATATAGGACCCTCAAGGTAGCGGTCCCGTCCGAAAGGCTCAAAATAAGGCTGCCATTCAAATTCTCCCCCGTCAAATGCGAGGCTTTGGCCGTCTTTTGTAATTCCTGCCAAAAAATCCGTCCTTGCAAAGCTAATATCCGGGGCGAGAAGCCCCAGCCTCAAATCGAAATCCTTTGGGCTTTTTAAGAGGTAAAAATCAGGCTCTCCTTTAAGCTCTCCGTAAAATACCTGCGATATTTCCGGATTTTGGATGATTATGGGGTTTTCCCTCGAATTTTCCCTGTCAAATACAATTCTTGGCTGATGCGCCACAGCAATAGGCAGGATGAGGAGCAATAGCAGGATAAATACAGCTTTTCTCATAATAGGGGTTTATTTTAGAAATATTTTGGTGTTTTGAATGGAGTTTCCCTTCAAATTGAAAAAATAAAAAAGGTTTTGGAGCGCCCTTTTGTTTTTTGGCTTATATATAGGCAAAATTAAGCTGTCTGGCCTCTCCATTTAATCTCTATTTCTATTTCGCTCTCTCCGCTTTCAGACTTATACTCATAGTCTACGGACATGCTGCCCTCAGGCAACTGAACTCTTTCATTTCCGATGGTTACTGCCCCGGCCATAAGCTCATTTTTGATTTTTTCAAGGAATTCTATGAGCTGGGCTTTGTTGTAGGCATATTTTTCCTTTACCTGCTTTTTTTCTCCTATCATCTTTTTACCTCTATAATAATTTGGGATTATAGCCTAAATAAATTAAAATCCAAACGAATTAAAATAGGGCGGATAATCTGTATGGCGGGCGGACTGAAGCAACTAAGGTATATTATCCCCCGGTGTTAGTAAATTATGGGACTATTTCGCAAAAAGAAGGAAAAAGACCTGGAAGGGATTGCCTTTGTTGGCTTTTTCTTCCTCGGGATGGCTCTTGGGGCGTACTACGGCAGGTGGGAGGTTGCCCCTCTTTTAGGCCTTGCCCTTGGGTTTATAGCGATGCTTTTGGTGATGATTTGGCGGCGTTAATTGGAGGACTCATCAAGTTGACTTTTAATTAAGTTATTGGTTGGTCTTATTGCGGATTTGAACAGTGAATGATTGCTACTCCTCTACAAATTCCAAAAAGTCTCTATGGGGCTCAGTAAATAGGTTAATTTTTGTAATTTCTCCTTTGTAAATTTTATCTAAGGCCTCTTCTTTATCCTTCGCATAGACTATGAACTCAAATTCGTCTCTATACGAAAATACAAATTTTTTCGGTTTCTTATTGGTTTTTGTTTCCATAATCGCTAAAGGCAATTTTTTCTTAAAATATTTTGATAATCATTTTCTACATCTTCGTAAGTTTTGAAAACGCATCGGTGTTTTAATGTTTGAAAGGCCACCTTATTGATCTCTCTTTCGAATTTTGCTTTTCTGTTTTGATCGGAGATGCAGAAGAACTGCGCATTAAAGTCCTGGAGTTCTAAAAATTTCACAAATGCGTCCCTAAAATCTGTTGATTCCTCAACTTCAAATATCTTCATCGGGAAATTTCTCTTATTAAACCAAATAACGTCGAAAAATCTTACTGTTTCTGAGATTATCTTCGAGTATGTAAACTGTGGGATTTCCTTCAAGGTAGACAGATTGCTCAAGGTTTTGTTCTGAAAAATCCATTTTTTGTCATTTGTGTAGGTATCCGAAACCTCTTCTCTGTTGTTTCCTATTTCTAAGAGCATACCCTGCATAATTGCATGCTTTCTCTCTTTTTTCTGGAGATTTGTTTTAGGTATTTTTTCTTGAGGTAATTTGTTCAAATGATCCTTAAGAGCATAAACGCCTAATCCAATCTTTACGAATCTTGGATCCCTCTGAACTCGTTCTTGGATGGTGTAGTTGGGGGTTTTCCCTTTTATTTTGGACATATCCTTGTATTTCCAAATATCTTTGTAAAGCAGTTTAAGTGGAGCAAAATAACCGTTTGATAACATCACCTTCTCTATTGCCTCAGAATAAGTTATCTCATCTTTCATAATTTCTGTATTCCTAATTTAATTTCGATGAAATGGATGAAATCCAACAATGAAAGTTTGCTCCCAATATAGTTTAATACCATCTTTCTTCAAACAAGGGAGTATCGCCGGCCATGGTTCTGATTTGGTCTGAATGGAGTAAGTTTTGCGTAATAGGCGACCCAGTTGTACTGATTTTCCCCATTCTTGATACTACTCAAATTACTATAAGTGGTTGCCTACTTTTACATCTCGTTTTCTCTCCTACCCTCCGCCCTATACAAACATATCTCCTCTACTACACATATTTTTCACCCAAATGTGAGAGGTGCCAACTCTCACAAAATGGACAAGTGAGATATAACTTAATTATATATTGTCTAATACATATATTAAATATATATACAATAAATATATATTCTTAATAATATAATCTATACAGGATTGTTAGGATTAATATATACTCAAATACATACGGAAGTTAGTTACTATAAACCCTCACCACCTATAACTATTTATATATATTGGGTTATATTATGTGGGACGAAAAGGAAGATATGGCTTTAGCGCTGTTTTTAAGAGAGAAACCGGCAAAACTAATCCTTGCGCTTAAGGCCGCGGACAAAAAAGCAAAATATGTAAACAGGATAGCAAAGGAGATTGACTGCACTTATTCGCATATTATTAGGCTTTTAGATAAGCTTGAGGTTTTGGGCCTGGTAAAATTCACCAAAGTCAAAAGGGTAAAATATGTGGAATTGACCGAGCTTGGAAAAGACCTTGCAATAGACCTTGAAGGTGTGGTGAGAAAGCTCTCAAAGATTCAGGGAAGATCACCGGAGTAATTCAGAATAATTCGCTCTTTACCGACAATTTTATAAGTTTTGTTCTTTTTATAAGGTTCTTAACACAGAATCAAGGTTATCTGCCTATAGTATATATCTATACACTAAATCCCGACAGAATTGGCTCATAAAAAGGGGCTTTATTTATACTTTGTCGGTATATAGTAGATTATGGAAGTGACCCCATACCATGGCGAAAAAATTAATCTCGGGGAATTTGGAATAGAGGATTTTGTTTCAGTTATTTTTCCGGGGGCTCAGGAAAAGATGCGCTCTTCAGCTATAATAGTTTTGAGGGAACTTTTGGAAGGCCCTAAGACTATAAGCGAAATAGTGGATAGGAATAAAATGGCCCGGGGAACCGCTTATGATGCCGCAAACAAGATGCAGAGGCTTGGAATTATCAATAAGGAAGGAAAATATGCTCCCGTCCGAATTTCCTCCAAGTTTTCCCTATCTTTAGAGCGGCTGGCGGTATGGTATCGGACACAATTTAGTGTCAAAAAAAGGGGGTAAAACGGCTGTTTTTGAGGGTATTCTGCTATAGATATAGATAATAAATAATAAATACAATATATATATTATACAGGTTAAATAAGGGTTTGTTTACTAAAATATATATACTAAAGATATATATACTTAAGAACATATGAAAACTTTTCGGTGTGATGTGTTTCGTGTGTTGTATATTTTTGAGTATATATAAAAAGAGGCTTTAGGGGATTGAAGAGGGCAGAAAGGCAAAAATGGCCTGAAATAGATGGAAATACCTATTTTTTGGCTTAAAAAAGAGTGTATGATGTGAGGCTTAGGCAACTCTCACAATTTATGAAAAATTTATGAAACTCATGAAACTTAACTGCTCCGGCTAGACATAGCAATTCTATCTGTTATTAAGGCAACAATCATTATCATAAAGCTTGCCGCAACCGCAAGCGCCAGCCGGGTTATTGTGCTCTGAAAGGCCAAATAAGCAATGGCATTATCCATTACAATATAGGTTGAAAATGCAAGGGCATAATAGGTAAGGTATCTAAAGGGGGACTTGCCCCTGGAGCGGGCAAAAAGCAGCCTTGCAGTAAAAAAGCAGAGGCCTGACAGAAGGAAGGGGGTAAGCATTGATTGGACAGATTTTAGGATTGAGAGAACTGAATCCGTTCCTGTTGTCAGATAAGAATCATACCCCTGCACAAGCCCGATAATGGCAAAAATCGCAGAAAGCACATACAGGAAAAATGAGAGTTTTCCCCGAGAAAGGGAAGAGCCGACCTCGTTTGCAAATGAGCCCAAAAACTTTTCCAGCCTAAATCCCTTTATGATAAGGAATGTTCCCAAAAGCCCTATTGAAAGCCTCCATGCAATCCCGCCGAGCAGGGCGTAGGATATAAGGACAAGAGCGGGAATTCCGAGCGCGATTCTGCGGGTTTGCGCATCGCCCATCAGCTCCTTGAAAAATTTAAGCGCAACATAATAATTGCTTTCAAGCTTTAGGCTTTGGCGGACAATAATCCTTTTTATAGACATAACCGGCACAAGGGACTGGATAACAGGCATTACAAACTCATCCTCAACTCCATCGGTGACAATTACCACCTTTTTTGGATTGTATTCATCAATGACCGCCCCGAGCTGTTCCTGTATTTTCTCATCAGAAACTACGCCGACGCGGCTGTCTCCTGTGAGGGAGGCAATATAAACTCTTTTTCCGGCATTTTTTAGCTCATCATACTGTTTTATTGCCCCAAACATGCAGTTGGCATCGGAATCCTCGGGGTCTGACAGGGCAAGCTTTTGCGCGGCCTCAAGATTTGCCTTCCTGCCAAAAACAGGGCCTTCAATTCCCGTTTTTTCTCCCAAATCGTTGTCTCTGTCAATGCAGAGCACCAGAATGCCTTTTTTCATAATATATAGTTATTGGTATATAACCGATAGAATTTAGGGAGGCGCAATATCGAGGAGAAGGTTCGAAAATCTGTCTGAATAATATTTGCCTGGAATATATATGTTAAATTAGGCGCGCCCCTAAATTTCCCTAAGCGACCTGTACAGTTCATCCATTCTGTCCTTTCCTGCGCCCCTCCTTTCAGGAGGCATATCTTTGGAATTTTCTTCGCGGCTGTTGTTGAGCGAAAAGCGGGGTTTTTTGGAAGGCAAAATCTCCTGGTCGTCCACGCAGTCTTTATCCCACCAAAACTTCTTGCCGCAGGGCCTTTTTTTGTCTTTTCTGCCGGCTGTTTTGGTTTCAGGATACGGGGCGTCCCAAATAAGGGCATTTCTCCTCTCCAGCTCAACCCTTCGGGCAATCCTTTCGGTTTCATAGCTTTCACTGCTTTTTATTTGCCTAAGAGATTTTTCCTCTCCATTTGCTTTCCTTACAGCCTCTTTTTCATCTGTTTTTGCAGGCTTTTTACTGCCCTTTCTTTTGCCAAGCCAAAGCTTTCTTAGAAGCCACCAGATTATCAGCAAAAGCAGTATGATTAGGAGCAGCCAAAGAAGCCACCATAGCCAAGGTAGCGCGCTGTGGAATGCAACTAGGAAGGCTCCTGTGGGTAGAGTGAAAGGCTCGAACACCCTAAATTTTGAGCTTGCGCTTTTATCGCCTGTTTTTGTTCTAGACTCAAGGTTAAAGCTGTGAGTCCCAACATCTGAGCCGGGATTTACATAAAACTCAATCACTGCCTCTTCCTGGCTTTTAAGTGTCAGGCTTTCAGGCAGGCCGTATATCCATGGCCTTATATTCTCAGACAGGCTTAGCTCAAAGGTGTCCTCAGCCCGCCCTATATTTTTGACCCTAAAGCTTATCTTGTTGTCCTCTCTTGCTTTTATCCTGTATTCGGCATTAAGGTATATTGCAAGGTGCCCCGATTCCGGAATAATTTCGTACTCCTTTGACTGCCCGGCATGAGCATTCCACACAGTGAACTTAAGGGTTTCTTTTTTATCAACATTATACTGGAATGCAATAGGCAGTTCTTTTCCTCGCTCAAGGCTGAATTGCGATGCAAATTGGACATCCGAGTTCTCCAGCTTAAGGTTTATCCCGATTTCATTAAACTCCCCGCAATTCTCAACAATTACCCTAAACTCGGCAGCCTTTCCGGCAACGGCGGGCTTGTTTACAATCTCAATTTCGTTAATTCTCAGGCAGTGCTGGCTTGGGTAAGGGTACGGAGTATCTCCCCCGGACCGGCTGTATATGCGGAAGTTTCTTGTCTTTATTATCTGTTCTGCTCTTATTTCAGCAGTTACTTTTATTGCGCGCTGACCAATTTCATATCCCGAAGTGTCAAGGGAGAAGGTTATAATTTTTTCCTGCCCCCCATAATCAAATCTTACGGTTGCGCTTTTGATTGTTACCCCGTCAACCTCTATTTTTATGCTGACAGCTTCATTTTTTGCATTAGGGTCCCTTAAGGCAATCCTGACCTCGCCCCTCACCATATCGCCAAGTTTCGGGTCTGAAGGCTCAATATTTATTTCTGTTATTTCAACTGCGTCAATTCCGGTCCATCCGGATTTTTTCAGGTAAAAATAAACAGTTTCCACCCTATCCGGCCTGCAATAGATGCTCTTTGTCTGGGACTCATACCCTTCTCTCTGGACCCATATCGTTCTTGTCCCTTCTTCTACAAAAACTCTCTTATAATCATAATATCCTTCATAGGCATTTTCCGCATATATTCTTGCCTGAAGGGGGCTGTTATTCTCATCCCTCACATAAACCCTTATCTCACAGTCCTTTTGGGCATCATCTTCGCCGCCCCTGAGGGTTAGGTGTATTGTCCGGGTTTCCCCTCCATAGCATTGCGCGTTTGTCGAACTAGAAGTGTAGCCTTCTTTTGTTGCCTTTATGGTATGGGTGCCTACGCTGACTTTCTGCTCAATATAGGAAGCATAGCCCTCATAACGGCCGTTGAGGTAGATATGGGACTTAAGCAAATAATCAGTTTTGTCCCTTGTGTATATCCTGAATGTGCACTCATTATCTTTTGCTTCTTTTGCGTCCTCAAGAAGAAGATATACTGACTGGGTTTGGCCACCGACACATTCAAAGCTTTGGACTGCGGTTTTGTACCCCGTTTCCTGAGCTTTTATTTCATAAATGTCGGGCTTGAGGTCTATTTTGTAAAAGTCATTTCTTGTATAGTATCTTCCGTCAATATAGATTTGTGATGCCGTATTTTGGCCCTCGCTGTCCCTCACATGAATGCGAAGCGAGCATTTTCCGTCCTCTTCGGGAATAAACTCTTTTTTAAGGCAGACATCCACGACAGTCATCCGATCATCATAAACCGCCACATAATCCTTGTAGTTGCTGTAGTAGCCCTCCATATTTGCGGAGACCTCGTAGCTGCCTTTTGGAAGCCCTGAGAAATAAGCATATCCGTAAGTGTTAGTTACTCCCCGTACATTGACCCCGCTTATTACATCAACATCCGCCCCGACAATTGCGTTTCCTGTCAGGCATTCGCTTACATGGACTTTGAGATTGCCTTCCTGCCCTTTTAGGAAAAGCTCAGCTATTTTTCTCTCTCCCGCATTGCACTCTACAGACACAGAATCAGTAAGGTAGCCCTGTTTGGATGCGGAGATGCTGTGCCTGCCCGGGCTTAAGTCTTCAAATACAGTTACCCCATTGCTTTGTGTCAATTGCTTGGCGGAGTTTAGGCTGACAAGAGCCTGGCTTATAGGATAGCCGTCTATTGTCTTTACATGAACTTCAATTGAGCATTTCTGCTTTGAGAGAATAAGCTCAGCATTTATTGACTCGCCGCTTGAGCATAAAACATTTTGAAATGCGGTTGCATATCCGGTTTTTCTGGCTTCAATGCTGTGGCTTCCTGCAGATACTTCTGTTGAAAGAAAGCTTCCAAGCCTTCTATAAGCTCCATCAATATAAAGTCCCGCTTCAATTGGATTTCTGTTCTCATCCACAACATTTACCGTAAGAGGGCAATTGCATTGCAGGTTGTAGTTAGTATGCCCTTCAGCCCTTGAGCCGCAGTCCGCAATTGCCTCTACTTTAATATTGTGGGCTCCGCAGGCAAACAGGTGGTTTTGGGATACGCTTTGGGAAGCTCCCGGGCTAAGGGAGATGGACTTTGTCCCAATTAGATAGCCGCCCACATAGAAATTTACTGAGATTTCTTGAGGGGAATTTCCTGTATTTTTTACAACAGAGGCTATTTGATTATTGCTTGCCTGAGTATTGCTCAATTCGACCCCACAGATTATATTTCGGTTGAGGCAGATATATTGGTGGTGAGTTTGGCCGCACTGGACATAGGTTAGGGCGTTTTTCGGGCTGTAGCCGTCCCTGGACACATCAATAGAATATCTTTCGGTCGGCCCCGGAACAAGCCTTATGCCTGAAAAAAGTATTGTCCCTTCGCTGTTTGTATATCCCGTCCGATAATCCGGTCCGCTTATTGAAACATAAGAATTTGGAAGGGCCTGCCCGTTTGCGCAGTCAGTTACATGGACATACAAATTTGCATACTGCACGGCCTCTGCAGGAGTTATGGCAAATGCCAGCACTATTAGCATGAGGGAAACCAGTCCCGCCCAATCTGAAATCTTTTTTCTCATACTTTATTAACCTTATAGTAATAATACACATAATTCATATATATACTTTTCGTCACTAAGCTATATATATTCAACATTAGTGCAATTGCATTACAAGAGGATTACAATAGGATTACAAGAGGACTATATAGGTCTGTTTACCATCTTAAAGTATTTAAATATACCTTACATAGTTAATATAAGGTGAAAAAATGGACAAAAACGATGCAGATTGGAAAGAAAACTTGTCAGCAGAATCCGAGCAGGAACTAAATGTTCTCTTGGAGGCAACAAGGAAGCACCGATGCGCCTATAAGGCCGCGGACAATGTTCAGGTTGCTCAGGTATGGTGCGCTATGGTCGAGGTAGTAAGAATGATGAACAAGCTCGAACAGAGGGTTGCCTATATGGAGAGGGTTTTTGATAAGCTCTTTAGAGGATATGAAGGCGAGCGGGACCAGCTTTTGAAAGGATTGCTGAAATTTTAAGCTCTTTTGGGTTTTGGTTTTTATGGTTATTGAGCGCTTGCTCTGTATTTTTTGAGGATTTATAGATTGCCGGATATAAATAATAATGAGTGCAAAATCTCTTGCTGTTTTGGGCTTAGTGGCGGTATTAATTCTGGCTATGTTTATGATAGGCCCTTTGAGCAATCAGGGCCTTTTTTTATTGGGGGAAAAAGACAGCGCAAATAATGTTCCCGGGGAGAATGCTTTCTGCATTATCGGCGAGGATTGCGATGGCGAGGCAACCGAAGGCTATCCTGTTACAATATACTTTTTTTGGGGGGAAGGCTGCCCTCATTGCGACAAGCAAAAGCCTTTTTTGGAAGAAATGGGCCAAAAATACCCTACTCTGAAAGTTGAGATGTTTGAAACCAGGAAAAGCCCGGAAAATTCCATTTTGTTCTCGGATATTGCAAAAGCTTACGGAACAACCGCCAGAGGGGTTCCTGCAACATTTATCGGCGACTTTGAGCCTTTTGTAGGGTTTGCGGACTATATGAAGCCTGACATGGAGAAAAAGATTGCCTACTGCGTGGAGAACGGGTGCATTTCTCCGGATTCAAAGCTTAATTAATCTTATTTTTTAGCTGAAAATCAAAGTCTATTGTGGACTGGACAACACAGCTTTTGGCTGAGGCAAGGGAAATGAAGATGGCGATTGAGCCATATATTTCGGATAGCGAGATAAAGGCAATGCCGGTCCATATCATCAAAATGGAAAAAAAGTATGGGCAAAAAGCTGAGAAGGTTTTAAGAACAGGCTCAAGGGTTCACGATATTTTAGCCCACTCAAAGGAGGCAGGGCCGCTGGCTTTATATGGCCTTATTTTTCTTGCGATGGCTTCCTTTCTTGGTTCGGTTTATGGGCAGTCCTATGGCTTAAATGAAGGCTTTATCTATATGTGGCTTTTTGGGGCAGTATTTGGGATTCTTGGGTTCTTATGGCTGGTTTTTGCAAGGGTTTTTGAGCCTCTTGTCTTCCCGATTGAAGCTGTTTTTCTCAAAAGAGCGCTCAAACTAGGGACTGTTCGGCCTGAGGAATTGTCAAATGAGGAAAAGCGGGACCTGTATTTTCGGCTAAGCTATCTGCAAAAGCTTCTTGGGGGGGATTTTGAGGGATACAAGGAAAAGATGAGGGCAAGAACAAAGGAGATGGTTGAGGGTAGGGTAGATGATAAGCTTAAGAGGGAGGTATTTTTGCAATAGGCGCCCTTAATTAAATAGTTTCGTCTGAAATATAGGGAATTCAATGATTAAGGTATAGATTATAATGGAAATATAGGGCACGGCGGTTAATTAATATTTTCCCTTATTAGATTATTGGCGACCATAGCTGAAGGGGTACACCCGTTCCCATACCGAACACGGAAGTTAAGCCTTCTGTCGGCCCGACAAGTACTGCCCTAGGGCGGAAACGTTTGGCTGTCGCCAATATTACTCTTACTTTTTAAAATGCTCTACTCAGTCAACTGCTTTTACATAGTCATAAATTGCTTCAGTTAGAGTCCAGGATTTAGATTATTACCAAATTCCAAAAAGATTCAGCAAATATAATGTTGCCTGCGTGGCGATGAAACCATAGACTGCAATCTTGATTTTGTCTTTTGTGTAGGATTCTTTCATTATAACCATTGCAAGGGCTATCCAAAACAGGAGATTTACTATTGTTCCGGTCAGGTTCATGGAAGCAACCGCAATTACAGGGACAAATGGAAGGAGCAGGGGGGTCAGTATTGAGGTTGCCAGATTTGCAACGACAGCCATAATAATTGCATGTTTCCACTCAAGGTTGTGCTCAACAAATTCCGCGGCAAGCATTATCGCAACCGCGGCAATGCCTGAGGATATAATCGCAGGGATGAATTGCTCAAGAGCGTACATAAATATTGTCTATATTTAAATTATAATCTATATTTCGAAGTATCGGCTTATTTTTTAGCTGTTATTTTTGGGGCCTTTTCTGCTTTGGCTGTGGATTTTTGCTCTTTTTGGGCTTTAGGCGCTGTTTTTTCTTCTTTTTTTGGCTTTTCCCCTTTCTCCTCAACCTTCTTCTCGATAGCCTTTGGAGCTTCTTTTTTATCGGCTTTTTCTGCCTTTTTCTCGTCCCTTGCCTCTGTTTTGACTGCCCGGTCTTCGGCTTTTACTGTCGCTTTGGATTCTCTCTTTTTCTTCCTCTCAAGGGCCTTTAGCCGCTTTTTGTCATCTGTAAGAAGGGATACAATCTGCAAGTTTGAAGACTGGAAAGGAATGTGGATATCCCGCCCGTCAGTTTTTTTCCTCTTTATCTCCTCAAGCTGGACTTTAAGGGTAGAGTGGTTAACATACATGACTTTTGAGATTTTGCCTTTAAATGTGCCTCTCATGACTTTTACCTTGTCTCCGGCGTGAACCGGCATGCTTTGGCACTGGTATTTTTCCCTTAGTTCAGGCGAGAGGTTTGCGTGAAGGAACTTCTCTCTAATATGCAGAGGGGCGTTTTTTCTTGCCTTTCTTTGGTTTCTCGGCCTTGCGCTTGAGGTCCAGTGCTTGCTAAATCCTGCTCTCATCTTATAAATAGGGTTAAAAATTAATAAATGAAGGCTTTGGCTTGATTTAATTTTGTTTTAATGAGTTGCCCTGACGGTATAATGTATACTATGCGCTCGCTCAAGCTCAGCTTTAAGCCTTCTTTTTAAAGTTTGAAAACCTGAGGGTGTGATGGGATTAACGGGATTATATTCAATAAAGTCACCCCGGGATAATGTATTTAATTGCTCAGGGGTTATTTCTGCCACAGAAGCAACACCCATGATACCGAGCGCTTCCTGCCTTCTATCTCCCCATCTGCTAACTAATCCGATTAAAAATATATTTTCGGTGCGGCTTACAATTTTTCTTCAGTCAATTTCGCCCCTCCCTTGGCAGCTTCGTATTCTTGCCCGGCTTAATCTCCTCTTCGAGCGACTCAAACCCGGCATCCATCCCTTGGAGATACCTTGTGCCAGATATCGCACATGCCAAAAGGCTGACAAGGAATGTCGAGGCAAATCCTATTGCAAAAATCTGCCTGGAGAGGTCATCTTCAGGAAAATCTGAAAATATCACCTGTACCGCCGGAACGTAATTATATATCGCATACTCAGCAGCAGCCAATGTTCCAAAAGTAGATGCTACAGGGTAGATTGTTCTCCAGGCACCGTTAATTGGTAAATCTAATGCCTTTATGGCAAGTGTCCCCTTGGATGTTGCGTTTTTAAGATCTATGACCCTATTATACCCACATTTGTAGCTGTTTAAACCATATACTGTCTTAAGCCCTTCTTTAAATCTCTCCAAATAACCGTTTGTGCCTGAATCTACACCTGAAGAAGTTAAGTCTGGAACTACCATAACATAGCTATCTTAATTTAAATAGAGTTCTGTTCGCGATTAAGCCAATTTCTCTTCAGTCAGCTTAAGCCCGTCTTTTGTAATTTCCATGAGCCAGATTTTATATCCCCCGGAAGCCATGTCACGCCCAACTGCCGCCCTAATTGCCTCTTTTGCAAGCTCTTTTCCTTTTTCAAGGGTCATATTCTTTTTGAAGTCTTTTTCAAGCACACCATAAACAAACGGGCTTCCGGAACCCGTTGAAACATACTCTTCCTCAATACAGGCGCCTGAAGGGTCAAATGAATAGATATGGCTACCCTTTGAATCCACCCCGCCTAAAATAATCTGGGTAAGGAACGGATACCACCGCCTTGAGTACATTATTGTTGAAAGGAGGTTTGCCGCCGCATTGACGGTCATGTCGCCCATGCTCTCAAGCTTAAAAAGGGTGATTTCGGCTTTCATGAGGTTAACCAGATATTGCGCATCCGAGACCATTCCCGCAATCGTCATACCCATTTTGTCGTCAATAGGGAAGACTTTCTGGACATCCTTATTTGCAATCATGTAGCCCATAGAGGCTTTTGATTCCGAGGCAAGGACAAGCCCGTCTTTGCAGGTAATTCCAAGTGTGGTTGTTCCGGTTTTTAATTGCATTTCCTTAGTATCCATAATCTAACTGGTTATTTATTTAAATGCTCTATTTCTTCCTTGAGTGAGCGCAAACTTCTAACTTTAAATATAGGCATTTATTGAATTTATTTGTACAGTAATCTTTAATCTGTTCCTCCCTATCCGCTTCCCAATGTTTTTTCCAACCATCGCCAAACAGGTTTTCGTACATTTGCATATACTCCGGATTATCATAGAGAGTTATCCAGGGGCATTGCTCCCTTCCAGAAGAATTTCCTTCCAGACAGTATCTTGGACAACTGCTTGCCTTCTTTTCTTTTCTCATAAACCACTATAAGGTGATTATTTAAATAAACACATTATTTGACAATTGAGGCCCATATGTCGGCCCTTAAGAATTCCCAAAGAACCATCTAAATATTTAACATTTACAACCTATTTTATGGCGACAAAGAAAGCGCAGGCGGCGGGAAAATTCGGGGCGAGATATGGAAAGAAGCTTAGAGTCAATTATAACAAGCACTACAACGCCGCAAAGACAAAATATGCCTGCCCTAACTGCTCAAAGGAAGAGTCTGTAAAGAGGGTTTCTTTTGGGGTCTGGGAGTGCAAAAACTGCAAGACCAAATTCGCTTCGGGCGCCTATGAGTTTAGCGTTAAGAAATAGAGGCTAAGAACTAATCCGACCTAAAGGCCCATACAATTTAATAGATTGCCTCTAAAAACTATTCAAATTTCTCTGGCACCCTTTCAAATCATCCTTTGTGTATCCTAGGACAGATAGAATCCGAAAAGCCGGCGGAATCACCTGGTTATTAATATAGTACTCTGAATCATAGCTTTGAGCATCTTCCCACCACCTTGCCCTGTCGGAAATAAGTTTGCCTTCATTGGTGATAATATATCTGATAAGCATCCCAGGCCGGACAGAGATTTTTTTTCTCTGCAGGTCTTTTGCAACCTTAACATGAGGCGCGGCCGACCCGTACTGCTCCGGGGGCTTTGTGAGCTGGCGGCTAATTACAAGCTTGTCTTTTGGTATTTCGCCCTTCCTTATCTGGCGGCAGGTTTCTTTCACAAATTCAACCGCTTTTTTCTGCTCTCCCGACAAAATATGCTCGATTACCTTCATTTGCGTTTCCTTTGCGATTTCCGACCAGTCTCCCCTTACAAATTCAAAGCCCTTAATCTCAAAATTCCCTTTCTCATCTTTAAGGGCATATCGTTTCTTTGTGCCGCGCCCCTCTTCTCCAACGAATATTCCTCTCGGGTAGAAACCCTCAAACTCAAGCTCCATAATCCCCGGAAGCTCGGAATTGACTTTTTTTAGGAATTTGGCGACTGCTGTTTTCTTGCCGGTAATTAAAATGGAATCTGTGTCGCCATAGATAGGCTTTAGTCCCGAATTTTCCGCTTCAAGTATGGAATTTTGGATATAGCCTCGCCCTAAAGCGGTAATAGATTCTGCGCACTCCCGTGAATACCACCTTGCGGCAAAAAACCCCAAGTAGCCGTATGTTGCATTTGCAAGGGTTTTGAGGGCTTTTTCATTTACCCCCTTTCCGCCCTCCTTTTTCAATTTTGCCCGCCTTTTTATAAGCCCGTCAATTATTCCCACAATAAACCCTTCAGGCTCTTTTTTGAACCTGTGGGTCCTGCTTTTTATCCTTACAATTGTCTCCCCGTTTTCGTCAAGTGTGTCCGGGGAAATGTTGTGGGAGACTAAGATTGAGGGGTACAGCGACTTGAAGTCAAGCACTGAGATATTTTCGTAAATTCCCGGAACCGGCTTGTGCACATATCCCCCCACATAGGTTTCCCTTCGCCTTGCCTCAATTTCTCTATGGCCGGGCTTATTGGGAATTAAAATTCCCTCTGCAACCGCCTTTCTCATCAGGTAACTTTCGACAAGCTGGGAAAAGCCTACTCTTGTGGCATCAAAAAGGTCAAGCCCGATAATGTTTGAGAAGCGATATTCGAGAGGGAGCAGCTTTTCTGCCAAGAGCCAGGTTATCCTGCAGTCCTGGAGGTTATACTCCAAAAGCTCGCCTATTTTTTTTAGGTCGTCCGAGTCCCAGATATCCTTTCCGCTTTGGGCGATTTTCATGTTGTTTTTCCCCTCATTAAGGAAAAATCTTGCAATATCGTTAAGCTTCCTTGAGCGGGCCTTGATTTCAGCGCGCAGATGCTTGGCTATGATGTTGTAGATATCTATATGGAGTTGCCCTTTGAGCTTTGCCCCCCGATTGCTTAGGGTTATTGGGCAGTCTATTCCAAGCTCAGCCGCCCGCTCCTTTATAAAGGGCAGGTCAAAATTATCCCCGTTGTAGGTGGCAAGAACATCATATTTTTCAGCCATCCTGAAAAATTCCTTAATCATTTTTGCCTCATTTTCAAGGACTATTGAGCCTTTCAAATCAGAGCCCTTCCATGTGAGGACAGCCCTTTCCTCTTCGCTGTAAAGCCCTATGCAGATAATCTCATTTTCCTTTGAGCGAAAAGTGGGCTTGTAAATTTCGATGTCAAATGCGGCGACTTTTGGCTTGTAATAAGGGGCATCCTGAAGGATAAAATTTCCCTTATCAAACTCATAGGCTGAGAGAAAGCTTATCTGCTTGTCTAAAGCATACCTTTTGGCGTAGGGGAGGTCATATTCTCTTTTATGCAAAACCCCTTCAATTGCCCTGATTCCGTCCTTCATCGCAGAAACATCGCGCGGGAGGCGGCAGATGATTTTTAGGGCAATAACCTTTTTGTTCAGGTCAATCCTTTCTATCTCCTCAACTCGCTTTACCTTTAGAGTTTCTCCGGCGTGTTCCTGGCGAAAATCCATAACCCTCTTTTTTGCCTCTTCAATATTTCCCTGCTCAGGGATTATATAAAAATAGGGCTCATAATTCTTGTCCTCTATTGAGACTCTTATTCCAAACTCATCCCTGCCGCAAATTTTTATAACCGGCCGGTCGCCTTCTGTCTCATAGCTTACCTGAAGCGGGTAGAACATAATTTACTTTTCGGGAAGATATAATAGCAGGTTTCACTCGTTGGCTTAAGGTAACCGATGTAGATACTGTCATAATTTTTTCCTTTTAAATTCTAATTAAATAGCCCCGCGCGGATTCGAAGTCCGCGAAGCCTTTAGAAAAGGCTTCAGCCAAAAGACCTTATCTTCGCCCCTTGGGCTCGATAAGCTTAACTTCCTTTTTGGCCGAAGGACTTTCTTTCGGAAAAGAAAGTCTTTCCGCGGTCACGAGATCCAGAGTCTCGTATGCTTGGCCCGTATTGCTTTTTGAAGCATGCGCTCGCCTTTTGGGCAGCGCCCCAAATTTCGCTGAAAAGTTGGGGTTTGGCCACTACACTACGGGGCTATAACTTAATTAGAAAAGGAATTTTTAAAGCACTCTTCCGCTATATTTTCCGGCTGTCATATGCCCAGTGTAGAAGGGCCTGCCTTTGCTTTCTTCGGCATCCCCAATCCATGCTCGAGCAGTTTTTTTTGAGCTGTGAAACATGCCTTTTCATGGCTTTCCACCTCTTTACCTGCCTTTCATCATCAGGGCAGCGCCGCCCCATATAATAGCGGCAGTACCACTGAAACCAGCCTCTAGGGTCTTCCCAATAAATCCAGCCCTTCGCCCGCCAGTAGGAAAGCGGCTTTGAGGCGTTTACTCCAAAAAAGTTGAGCTTGGGGTCATGGAATTCGTGGCAGAGCTTTGCCTTTAAAAACCATTCCTCTGGAAACTCTTCTTTGCAGTCGGTCATGTATTTTCCGCCAAATACGCCGAATTCAAGCATCTCTTTTGGGGTTAGTTCGGGCTTAAACTCCGGGTGAAAGTTCTTTCCTGTCGGCTCTGTAAGGTAATATATGTAGTTTTTCTGCATCAGGTCGTTTACGGTAACCTTTTGCTTTTTGAAATCCATATCCTTATTACTCTTATCAGATATATTTTGTTTAGGATTATTATTATGGCGCAGATTGCCTTTTTTGAAATCAAGCCAAGTGAAATCCCCTATCTGGAAAAAAGCCTTAAAGGTCATAAGCTTCTGTTTTTCGATGAGCCTTTAAGTGAAAAGAGCCTCCAAAAAGCCAAAAACTGCGAAGTTATTTCGGTATTTATATATCCTAAAATTGGAAAGCCCGAACTTGACCGCCTGCCAAAACTTCGGCTTATCGCTACAAGATCAACCGGCTTTGACCACATAGACTTAGCCCTCTGCAAAAAGAGAGGGGTGGCTGTCTGCAATGTGCCCTATTATGGGGAAAATACCGTCGCAGAACACACTTTTGCACTAATCCTTTCGCTTTCAAGGAATATTCACAAGTCATATGTCCGAACCCTCAGTGAAGATTATTCTATTGACGGGCTGACAGGCTTTGACCTCAAGGACAAGACAATAGGGATAGTCGGTGGCGGCCGTATCGGGCTTCATGTAGCAAGGATGGCGAGAGCTTTTGGGATGCATGTGCGGGTGTTTGACGTGAACCGAAACCCGTTTATGGCGGAAGTCGTAAATTTCAAGTATCTGCCATTGGACGAGCTTTTAAGGTCCTCCGATATTGTCTCTCTCCATTTGCCCCACAGCGAAAAAACCCACCATCTGATAAACAGGAATTCAATTAAATTGATGAAAAAGGGAGCTATTCTGATAAATACTGCAAGGGGCGGAATAGTGGACACAGACGCGCTTTATGATGCCCTAAAAAGCAAAAAGCTTGCGGGCGCCGGGCTTGATGTGATTGAGGGCGAGGAGTTTATAAAAGAGGAGAATGCGCTTTTTGGCGACTCTGAGAACCCCGAAAAATGGCGGGAAATTGTGCGGGACAACAAAATCTTCAAGATGGATAATGTAGTTTTCACCCCACACAATGCGTTTAACAGCCAAGAGGCGCTTTTGAGGATTTTGGACACTACGGTTTCAAATATTGAAGGGTTTTTGGAGGGAAAGGCGAAGTGCTTGGTTAACCCTTAGCCTATTGTCGAGCCTTATCGGTTGCCTGCTTCTTTTTGCGGATTTCATAATTAGCTCAGGGAGGGTTATTATATACTTGTCCGGCTCGTTGTTATGATTGTCGTTACTTTGGCATTAGCCGTTGTAGTAATAAGGGGTTGTTTCCGGCTCGCCGGACTCCCTTAATTCGCGAAACGAACCTTATTTGATACCTTCCTAAAAAAATAGCCACTTCCACAAGGGGATTATCTTTATCTTGCCCTCTTCTGTGTCAATGCTCCCCTCCTCGTCCCAGGTGATTATCGACATATTTTTGCAGTTGAGCACTTTTGCCGCCCTTTTAAGCCCCTTGATTTCACGCTCCTTTGTCTGCAAGTCGTCAAGCGAATAGCAGACCTGAATAACCTGCTTTATTTTGTTGCCCTCCTTAATCACAAAGTCCACTTCCCTTTGTTGCTGGTCTTTCCAGTAAAAATAACTTAAGGAGGGGGAGGCTTCGCATCTTCTTCTCAGCTCAACCGCCGCAAGATTTTCAATAAGCTTGCCCCTGTTCTCCATAAACCGGAATCCGATTGCCGTAAAGAAACTATTGTCTATAGCATACACCTTTCTGGGAGAATTTTGCTGCTCCTTAAGAGAAAATGAGAATCTGTCGAGAAAAAACACTATATTTGAGGTCTGCAAATACTCGGAGAATCTGGACAAGGTCTCAACAGGGGTGTCAAGAACCGGTGACAATTTGCGGTAAGTTATCGGGGAGCTTATGTTTGAAATATAATATTTCGCAAGGGATTTTATCTTGTCTACGCCCCTAATCCTAAATCTGCTTATGATGTCTCTGTTAATAATGGTGTTGTAATATTCGAACACTATCCTGTTTTGGATGTCCTTGTCCTCTATTAGGGCGGTTTCGGGGAATCCTCCCGATTCGGCGTATTCCCAGAGGAATTTCTTTATGTTTTCCGTGTTCAAATAGGCGGATTTTTCATCAGCGATTTCAAGCCCCTTGAACCTTAGAAATTCCTTAAAGGAGAGAGGGAATATCCGATATGTGAGCTGGCGGCCGGTAAGGGTTGTGGCCAGCTCTTCACTCATCAGTTTCGATGATGAGCCGGTTATTATGATGTTTGCCTCTTTTTTTTCATTTATGCTCCTTACAAATTTTTCCCATTTGCTGACTTCCTGGATTTCGTCAAGAATCAGGTAGGGCTTGCCTGAGGGTTTGATTATTTCACGATAGCTTTCGTAAATTTTCACCAAATCATTCAGGTCGGCTCCTTCGAAATATGGCTCTTCAAAATTTACGATTAATATGTTTTCGGGCGGGATTTTCCGCTCAATAAGGATTTTGGCGAGTTGTCTTGCGATATATGACTTTCCGCATCTTCTAACGCCTGTAAGGGTTATTACTTTGTCCAAGTCCAAGGTGGGTTTAATGGCATCGGTATGGTCTCTTCTGATGCCTGTGTCGATGTCCCGATTCCAGAAATTCCACTTTTCGAGGACTGAAATTATCTCTCCGCTTTCCATAATGTATATTACTTATGTGACATATATATAGGTTTTTGTCACATATAGATATACAAGTAATTACTGCCCGATGATTCTGTCCATCAAGGGTTAGGGTCTGCGAGAATTTCCATATTCATAGTCCCGTATTGCAGAGGGCAGCCTATCTTTCGATATTTATCTTAAGGGATTGCCTGAAGCTTTCTTCGTATTTATTGTTTAAAGAAAATGAGTCTTATGGGCACAATGAAGACATTGGAAAAAAAGCTGAAACTCATTTCAGTTGCCAAAAAGCCCGCCCCAAGATGGTGTGACATCAAGAAATTTGGGCTTAAGAGAGCAAGGTCTCGAAGGATAAGGGTTTCTTTCAAGAACTGGAGGAGAGATAAGTATAAGATTTAAGCTTAATAGATATATTGATTTAAGATGCTGTCGCAAATACCTATTGATTGGAAGAAGTCAAAGCCTGAGGATATAGACAAGGAAATACTTCGCGCAGGGATAATAGCGGAACTTGATGCGGTGAACCTCTATGAGCAGATGGCCGCCTCAGCAAGCAATCCCCTTATAAAAAGGGTGCTTTTGGACATCGCAAAGGAGGAAAAGACGCATGTCGGAGAGTTTCAGGCGCTTTTGCTTCGGCTCGACAAGGAGCAGGAAAAGGAGCTTGAAGAAGGAAAGGAAGAAATTAACGAGATGGCTGAAGATTAAGCCTCTCCTGCAGGATTTTTGTTTTTGTGGATTTTATCTTTTGGGGAAAAGCGGACCTAAAAGTAAGCTATAAATATCATTGCTTTCATATATGCATAGGGCAGAGGAGGAAACTCGACATTTCAACAGATTTTGGGGACCTGAGCGGGCAGGAGCTTGAAAATAAGCTCTTGAGGACGGCGATTTCCGCGCAGTTTGAATTAACCGGGCTTTATGAGATTTTGGCTTCAAAAGCCCCCGAAGGGGATGCAAGGGACATGTTGGCGGGGCTTGTTGTAAAGCAAAAAGAGCACTCAAAGGCCCTTTGGGAACTTTTGAGAAAGGGCGATGAGAAAAAAGAAGATTTGCCAAAGGACTGGGTTCAGGGGGGCGATGAAACCGACAGGGCATTTGACCTGAGCCACTAGAAGGTGCGTCGCTTCCATAAATTACTGTGATTTGGGCCTTAGGGTGAAGGGCTTATCCGTAGTACTTTTTAGGAGATATTCTGATCTGGACTAAGCCAACCATTCTTGAGAGTGCATATAGGCTTTAGCACCAACCAGGCCATCATAAGCTATGATCTTGACTTTGGCTTCTTTCATAATTTGAACGGCATTTGTTAGTTCTTCTTCCCAACCTTCCCTTGTTCGCTCTATCATTTGCTTGTGAACGACTAGTTTTTTTATTCCCGAACTGATTATTGCGTTTGCACAAGGTATACAAGGAAGCCAAGGCATAATCATAGTGAGGTTTTTAGTTGAAATCCCGTCTCTGGCAGCTTTATATATAACATCTCTCTCTGCATGATTTGGGTATATATGTTTGTTTTCTCCTCTAAACCGCTCTTTTTTTTCTTCTACCCCCGGAGGCAAGATATTTTTTCCCTTCAATATTACCTTTCCATTTTTATCTACAATAAGTGCTGCGGTGTGTGTTGAGCCATGATTACTTCTCTCTGCATAGATATAGCATTGCTTAAGCAGATCCGCATATTTGGGATTTTTGGATAGCTCAATACCTAGTTTTTCGGTTTCCATAAGGCTATAGAATAATTATCAATAAAATATATTTGGCTATTGTTTCCAAGTGCAGTGCTATGGGGGTCAGCTACTATAGTCACCGACATAAGTAGCTGAACAAGTTATGCGTAAACTTATGTTCCCCAAAGAATTCCGACAGATTCGCTTTTAACCCTTCAATATCCAAAAAGAGCTTGTTGTCGGTCAGGTTAAGCCTGACCTGCCTCCAGCATTCCTCAACAGCGTTCATTTCAGGGCAGTATGGAGGCAGGTAAAACAGCTCCAGACGGGAACTTTTCTCCTCAACAAACTGCCTGACCTTCTTTGACTTGTGTATTGAAGCATTGTCAAGTATCAGGAATATCTCATGATATTCTTCAAGCAGTTGTTCAAGAAACCCTATAAAAGCTTGAGAATCCTGCTTTTTGGCAAACCTGTACTTAAATCCTCCAAGGCTGTCCAGTGAACCAAATACCCCAATTCTTCCGCTTGAGTAATTGGTTTTTACTGTTGGCTTTGTGCCCGCCTGAGCCCACACTCTTGATAATTTGGCGTTTAGGCAAAAGCCCGCCTCATCCATGACAATCACTGTTTTATCCAGTAACTGTTTTTTTTTAAATTGTCCTTGAATTCCTGCTTTTTGGCAGGGCTTTTTCGGTAGTCGCTTGGCCTTGGCTTAATCAGAGTATAGCCGAATCCATGAAATATCCTTAGGATATGCCTGTTTGTGTATTCGGTTTTGTAGCGCTTCTTTATATGGGACTTAAGCAGTTTTGTTGTCCAAAACTGCTGAGTATAGCCAAAGTACTGAGGTGACTTGGCTAAATCCTCCTTAATCGACTCAAAGCTTCTTTTAGGTGTTTTGGAGGGCCTTCCTGATTTCGGCTTATTTAGGATCCCCTCAAACCCCTCTTCATTGAATCTTCTTATCCAGAGGGAAACTGTTGTCGGAGACTTCTTTAAAATGCCTGCTATTTCTCTTGTATTCAGCCCTTCCTTTGAATGCAAAAGGATGAGATATCTTTCCTTGAGCTTTCCTTGTTTCTCCTTCCTGTAAAAATCCGACAAAACTGAAGGAGAAACTTCGCGAGTTATTTCGAGTTTTATGTTTACCATAACTATAGTTGTTCATATATTTATGTCTTAGACTATAGTTGGTATTTTCTCTAATACCAGCTCTGAGAAGGGAATATCTTGGGCAATTATAAATTCAGAAATTTCATAGGAACCATCGTATTCTTCCAGAGGGACTCTAGATGCCATGTATTCAATGTATACCTCTCTTAACCCGAGTTCCCTAGCCTCCAGAAAATCCCCCTTCGATTTTTCCCAGAGTTCTTGTAAATGGGTGGAATCCAATACATAAACAGGATATTCGTTCTCGATATCAAAACTTAATAGCCCATAATTATTTTTCATGCAATTTTTGAGGTGTTTTAACCAGCCGGTTCTTACCCAAGATTCTGGCTCCGGATCGTTAAGAAAGCAGAATAAGTATCCTACTCTAGGCACATCAATTTCCAATCTTCTTGCTATTTTTGGAGGGACTAGTGGAGACCATGCTCTTAGCGGATATTTTTCGGCCCAAATATGGCGAAGGTCATCTCCCCTTATATAATGATATGCCCTTGACATAACTATATTATATTACTTTAAAAAGGTAACATATATTACCAAGTAGTGCACGGTATCGGGGAAATTACAGGTGGCTAGAGGTAAGATAATCCGATTATGCCCTTATTATGGTTGACCTGAATATCCTCCCCGGCGAGCCCGGCTGCTACATTTTCAAAAACAGCAAAGGCCGGATAATATACATCGGAAAGGCCAAAAACATTAAAAAAAGAGTAAGCTCATACTTCCAAAAAAAAGGGCTTGGCCCAAAAACTAAGGCTCTTGTGGGCAATATAAATTCTGTGGATTTTGTGGTGACAGAAACCGATGTAGAGGCTTACCTTCTGGAAAACACGCTGATTAAGAAGCACCGCCCGAAATACAATATCGACCTGAAAGACTCAAGAAGGTATGCTTATATTCTCCTCACAAACGAAAGCTTTCCAAGGCTTCTTGTTGCCCGCGAAAAAAAGAAAGAGGGGCAGTACTTTGGGCCTTTTGTGTCCGGTCAGGAGAGAGATTATATACTTAATTTCCTAAAGAGGACTTTTAAGCTGAGAACCTGCAAGAGGTTTTCAAAGCGCCCATGCCTTAGAAGCCACATCGGGCGCTGCCTTTCCCCCTGTATAGGAGAAGACAAAAAAATCGAATACCAAAAAAATATTTCCAAAGTAAAAAAAATCCTAAAGGGCCAAACAAAAGAGGCCCTAAAAGAGCTTAAGGCGGAAATGAAAGAAATGTCCGACAGGCAGGACTATGAAAAGGCAATTGCCCTAAGAAACCAAATATCCGCAATCGAGCGCCTTAATGAACGGCAGATTGTCGAGAGGGAGAGAAAATATGATGAGGATATCCTTAATTACCTTGTAAAGGGGGGGAGGGTTCACCTTTTGGCATTCAAAATCTACAAAGGGACACTCACAAATAAGGAAGAATTTTCATTTGAGCACTCTGAGGGGTTTCTTGAAGAGTTTTTGTCGCGCTACTACTCGGAAAACGAAATCCCTAAAGAGATAATTGTCCCGGATTCTGTTGACCCCGCCCTTGAGGCATATCTCTCAAAGCTTTCCAAAAGAAACCCAAAAATTATTGTCCCAAAAAAAGGCGAGAAAAAGGCTCTTCTTGAGCTTGTCAAAAAAAATGCCGAGATATCCTTTTTTGGCAATATGCAAAAGGCTGAGGCCTTGGAGGAGAAGCTTTGCCTGCCCCAAACCCCAAGGGTTATTGAATGCTTTGATATCTCGCACTTGTCCGGAACATCAGCTGTCGGCTCTATGGTTCAGTTTAGGGACGGACTGCCTGATAAAGGCAACTATCGCAGGTTTAAGATCCGCTCTGTTGAGGGAATAGATGACTTTAGGGCAATTGGGGAGGTAGTTAGGAGGCGATATTCAAGGCTTCTAAAGGAGGGGGGCGGTATGCCAAACCTAATAATAGTTGACGGGGGGGCGGGGCAGTTGAGTTTCGCTTTGGAAGAGTTGAGAAAGCTTGGGCTCGATATTCCTGCAATCTCAATTGCAAAGAAGTTTGAGGAGATTTACCTTCCGGGGCGTTCGGCTGCGCTAAAGCTTTCAGGAAAAGAAACCGCGCTTAAGTTTATTCAGGAAATTCGTGATGAGGCTCATAGGTTTGCAATAAAGTATCAAAGGTCGCTTCGGGGGAGGGACCTTAAAGATAACCGAAAATAGCTATTATGCCATCAAAAGAATTAAAAATCCGAGACTATTCAAACTTTCTCACAGTAGAAGAATTAAACGAGAGGCTTAAAAAAACAATTCCAAAAGAGCAGCTCCAAATTCTTGGCAAAAGCGACGAAGGGCATGAAATTCTTGGGGCAAGACTTGGAGAGGGGGAAGATAATGCCCTGATTTTCGGCTTTCCCCACCCAAACGAGCCGATTGGCTCTCTAAGCTGCCTTGAGCTCATAAAAATCATCCAAAAGGATTCGGGCCTAAAAAAGAGATTTACCTGGCATATAGTGCCCTGCGCAGACCCGGACGGGGCGAAAATGAATGAGGGCTGGTTTAAAGGGAGTTTCTCGATAAAGAATTATGCAAGGAGTTTTTTCAGGCAGCAGCCAAGCAAACAATTAGACTGGACATTCCCGATAACCTATAAAGATTACTCCTTTAACAAGCCACCTAAGCAGACGAAGGCTTTGCAGAGGCTTATTGATAAATACAGACCCTCTTTTATTTACCCGCTTCACAATGCGGGTTTTGGAGGGGCTTACTTCTTTTTGACAAAAGAAATGCCCGAAGGGTACTATAAAAAAGTTTTGCAGCTCTGCAAAAGGCTTGGAGTGCCTATTGACATGGGGGAGGCTGAAGCTGAGTATATAGAGGAGTTCAAAAAGCCCTTTTACAAAATGTTTGGGCTTAGCGAAATGTATGAGTACTTTTCGTCTAACGGGAAAGACCCGAAAAAGGCCCTTAAAAGCGGCACGGACTCTATTGAATATGCGCGCATAAAAAATCCGGGGCTTTTTGGGATAGTGACAGAAATTCCCTACATCTATGACAAGAAAATTTTTTGCGCCAGAAAGACAAAATTCACCCGAAGGTCGCTAATGGAAGAAAAGCTTCGCCTAAAGGAAGGAGTCTATAATGTATTTGATGAAGTAGTGCGGATGAAGGGTATTGACAAGAAAAACAAGTTTTATGCCCTTATCGAGGAGAACCTTAAGATGCATAAAGATATGATTGAGTCCGCAAAAGAAGAGCTAAAAAAAGAGGAATATTCAAGGCTTGCAACCGAGGCCGAGAAGTTTTCCCATCAGGTAATTTCCCGGTTTTATTGGGCTTTGCAGCTCGGCCAATTAAGGCGGCTTGCTAAAGGCTCCCCAAAAATGGAGAACCAAAAAGCGGTGATAAAGAGGATTGATTCATGCATAGATGAACATGCCTCTTATGTTGAGAAAAATTCAGAGTATATAGTAATTCCCATCTCGGACCTGATAAGGTTTCAGATTGAAACTCTGAAGATTACTCTGGATTATATCTGACTTTGGTCCTCAAGCCATCACTCCTGATCCTCATATTCACTCTTATCTCATTTGCACAAAGGAGTATTTGAAGGGGTGCCTGAGCAGTCTGGAGAGTTTTTAGAGGGGGCGGGCAAGGGGGTAGGCAGGATAATTTGCAGCCATAGATAAGTGATAAAACCTTTAAATAGTATTCTAGCTAAAGATAGTTATAGGTGAAAGAAAATGGAAGACGACAAAAATAAGGATGAAACTGAAAGGGTATTATTTGAGGTACTTACTAAGGGAACTTTATGTGAACATTTACTTGCCGAAGGATTTCATTCTCGTCAGATGAGTGGAGAATTCCCTTTATATCACGTTGAGAACATGCTGAGATATGGATTAAATATTCTCAACAAGCCAGAACTTGAAATTTCCACGAACCATGAACTTCCAAAAGAGCATATTAAAGCAGTTGCAAGTCATTTTTCAAGATATGTTTCAGATAGAAGATATCCACCCCAAAAAATTGTCGATATCTCGGATAATCGCCCGGAATTACCGGGTGGGCTAAGATATAAGGTTGTAGATGATATTGATGGATCAACTTACTCATTAACTCATAACTTCCATGTTGCTGATGCATTTCCATATGAAGGTTTCAAAGGTTTAGTAAAAATAACTCTGGAGAACAAAGAGTTGCCAGAGGATATACTTAAAGAATATTATGAATTCCTGCAGAGTGGGCCTAATAAAACTAATCTTCCCTAAGAATATTTTGCTATTTGTAGGCGCTTTGGAGTATTTACGCTAAGTTAAACCCTTATTTCCCCACCAAAATTATGCACAAATTCTCCCTGAAGTCGGCGTACAAACCCGCGGGCTCCCAGCCGGAGGCAATGGAACAATTAGTCGCGGGGCTCCAAAAAAAGATGAGACTCCAGACTCTTCTGGGGGTGACGGGCAGCGGAAAGAGCCTTGACTACAACGACCCGATTTTTGTCACAGACAAAAGTGGGCTTATCCAAAAGGCAAAAATCGGCGAATTTGTCGAAAAGCACCTTTCCAGTCCAAACAAACTAAAGGATACGGAATATCAAAAACTGGAGGGTTTTAAAATCACCTCTTTCAATCCCAAAACTCTCGAAATCGAAAACAAAGATATTCTGGAGGTCTCGCGCCACAAAGAGACCGTCCTTTACGAAATTACCCTTGACGACAATTCAACAATAAATGTCACGAAAGACCATAACTGCTATCGGTTCAGGAATTGCAGAATGGATCTTTGCAGAACAGATGAACTGGAAGAAGGCGATTTTTTGCCAACTTCAAACAGATTTCCTACGCCAGAACAAGACCTCAAATCCATAAACCTTCTGGATTACTGTCCTAACAGAAAGCTTTCGATAGATGGGTTGATTGAAAAATATGACCCTGGCCACAAAAAGATTCTAGAAGCTCTCAGAACTACAAGGGCGCCTCAGTGGAAGTTAAACCAAATACTGGGCAAAACTAAAGAGAGAGGAATCACAAAGGAGCAGCTTTTTGGGTATCTGAAAAAATTGAATCTGGATTTTGAAGAAGCAAGCCCCTACATAAAAATCATCACACAAGGCGACCAGCTAGCTCCAATCCTGCCTATTACCGAAGACTTCTTGACATTTGCGGGATTGTATGTCTCAGAAGGGCACTCTACAGGCAAGTATCTTCTTATCTCCAATTCTGACAAGAATTTGCAAGAAACCTGCAAAAGATTATATGACGGTCTGGGACTAAACTACCACCAAAGAAGTCAAAATGATCTGCAATATTATTCGATACTAATGGCAAATATATTCAGCACTTTTGGAAGGATTGCCTCCACAAAAAATGTGCCTTCACTGATCTACAATCTATCCAATAGGCAGCTTTCAGTGTTCCTTAGAGCAGTTTTTGACGGTGACGGATATGTTGAGAAAAACTCGGTGAATCTGACCTCTGCCTCAAAGGAACTCATAAACGACCTGAGAAACCTCCTCTTGAGGTATGGAATTGTGGCAAGAGTCTCGATAAAGCCCTTTGAAGATCGGGAGTTCTATGTTCTGCGAATTTGCGGAAGAGACAATCTAAGGAGATATAAGTACAATATTTCTTTTTCAATAGATTACAAACGAGACAAGCTCAAAGTTATCATTCCCGAAAAAACCAATCCAAACGTAGATTTAATCCCCAATTCATCAAAATTTTTCATGGAGATTAGGGAAAAGTACAGTCTCTCTCAAAGAGATATTGCAGGGATTTGCGGCTGTGAGAGAAGCTACATTTCCATGATTGAAGGCGGAAAAAGAAGTCCTTCCAAAGCGATTTTTAGCAAAATCGCAAATTGGCTATCAAAAAAAGACCCCGCTTACTCTCCTCTAAAAAACCTCCAAAAGTTTAATCTGCGAAAGATAATCAGAATAAAAAAGACTAAACCCACTAAGGGCTATGTATATGACCTATCCATCAAGGATAACGAAACCTTTATGGCAGGACAGGGCAATGTTTTTGTACACAACACCTTCACGATGGCAAATGTCATAGAGCATTTCCAAAAACCGACCCTCGTTCTTGCCCACAACAAGACCCTCGCAGCCCAGCTTTTCACCGAGTTCAAGGAGTTCTTCCCAAAAAACCGGGTGGAATATTTTGTCTCATACTTCGACTACTATCAGCCCGAGTCCTACCTCCCGCAAAAGGACATGTATATCGAGAAGGACTCAAAAATCAACGACAAAATCGAGCAGATGCGTCTCTCGGCAACAGCATCCTTAATCTCACGCCCAGATACAATAATTGTTTCTTCAGTCTCCTGCATCTACGGCCTTGGCGACCCGAAGTTTTACCGGGAGCTAGGGTTTGAGATAAGAGCGGGCGGAAAAATTGAGAGGCGCGAACTTCTAAAAAAGCTCATAAAAATCCAGTTTGAAAGAAACGATACTGAACTAATGCCTGCAAGGTTTCGGGTAAAGGGCGACACGGTGGACTTCATCCCGGCTTACGGGAAAAACATAGTCAGGGTCGAGATGTTTGGCGACTCAATTGAGAGAATCAGGGAGCTTGACAAAGACACAGGTGAAATTATCCATGAGCACTCGGCTTTCTACATTTTCCCCGCCCGCCACTTCGTGACACCTGAGGAGGAAATCAAAAAGGCGGTCGAGTCAATCAAGGCGGAGCTTGAGGGGCGCCTCCCCGAACTTGACTCCCTTGAAGCCCACCGCCTTAAGCAAAGGACACTCTTTGACATTGAAATGCTTGAGGAGACCGGCTACTGCAAGGGAATCGAAAATTACTCGCGCCACTTTGACGGGAGAAAACCGGGAGAGCCGCCCTACTGCCTGCTCGACTATTTCCCAAAAGATTTTCTGATGATAATTGACGAGAGCCACCAGAGCCTTCCTCAGGTGAGGGGAATGTACTCCGGCGACTACTCAAGAAAAAAGACCTTGGTAGATTACGGGTTTCGCCTCCCTTCCGCCTTTGACAATCGACCGCTAAAGTTCCACGAGTTCGAGAAGTTCCTGCAAAACGCGGTCTTTGTCTCGGCGACGCCCGGGGACTACGAACTTGCGAATTCTTCCCAGTTAGTTGAGCAGATTATCCGACCAACAGGGCTTATTGACCCGCAGGTTGAAGTCAGGCCAATTGAAGGCCAGATTGAGAATGTTATCGGCGAAATTAAAAAAGTGATTGAAAGGGGCGAACGCGCCCTTCTGACGACCCTTACAAAGAAGCTGGCTGAAGAGCTAACCGACTTCCTTGCCTCAAGGAAAATCAGGACAAGGTATTTGCATTCCGAAATCGAGACTATAGAGAGGACGGAAATCATCAGGGAATTGCGCCTTGGAAAGTTCGATGTGCTGGTTGGGATAAACCTGTTAAGAGAAGGTTTGGATATTCCGGAACTTGGATTTATCGGGATTCTTGACGCCGACAAGGAGGGCTTTTTGAGAGATTACCGAAGCTTAATCCAGATTATCGGGCGGGCGTCAAGAAACGTGAACGCGAGAGTCATCCTCTACGCCGACAACATGACAGACTCCATGAAAAAGGCGATTGATGAGACCGAAAGGCGGCGGCATATCCAGATGGCCTATAACAAGGCGCACGGGATTGTCCCCAAAACAATTATGAAAGCCGTCCCCGAAAGCCAGGTAAAAATAAAATCGACAAAGCACATCCCGAAGAGCGAAATCCCGAACCTGCTTGTGGAGCTTGAGGCGAAAATGAAGGGCGCCGCAGAAATGCTTGATTTTGAGAAGGCGATTGAGCTTAGGGATAGGATTGAGAAAATGAAAAATAGGTCTGACTTATAAATCCACTTCACCGCCAAAAAATATCTCCCACTCCCACTCGTAGTCGCCCTTGCAAAGCGGACAAATTTCAAACTCCTCAGGCACGACAAAAAGGAAATCTTTATGGACTTTGCATTTTAGCTCTTTCATAATTCCAAGGTTCTTCCATTTAACCGACTTGACAATTTTGCCCGAAATAGTAATCTCCCAATAGCACCCTAATCCTTCTTTATCAGCGTGAAAATCGTCCCGGAAGAGAAAGCCGAGATTGATATAATTCTTATAATAAATTCCGTAGTGGATGTGCCCCTCAAGGTGCAAAAGTGCGTTTTCTGCCAGCTGATTTGCCCTGTGAGAGATGAATATGGTGTTATCATCAGCCAAAAGAGGGTTTGCCGTAATAAATACCCCTTCGCCTATCTCTTCTCTTTGCATATCCAAAAAGGTTGGTCTTGTCGCTTCCGGCTCAGCCCATATTCCAAGCCCCAGGCTGTCAAAAGAACGGTCTCGGTTTCCAAAAACATAGTAAATAGGGGTGCCGATTTTCCCCAGAATATCCATTATTTCCTCGTAAGTTTCCTGAACATTTTTAAAGCTCGTAAAGTCGCCTGCAAAGATTATAGCATCGTATTTTTTGCCTGCTACGGCATTTACAAGGGCTTTTGCTGACTCAACATTCCCGTGCGTATCCGTTATTGCAAGGATTTTTAGCATTTTTAACCACCATTATTCAGATTGCCGCTAATCTATTTACAGGCATGTTGTTGAGGCAATACATTGCCGCTTGGATTTTATTCCTCTATAGAGTATTTATTAATGGTTTATCTGATTATGGGAGGTGTAGCTTTAGAGGAGGAGGGGGAATATTTTGCCCCAAGAAAAATTCCAATGGACTATAGAATAATAGGGCTAAAAACCCATTCAAACAAGCTGAAAGAATTGCCTCTTTATGGCGGAACCCTTGAAATTCCGGAGGATTATTCACTCAAGGCGGTAGGAGGGGACTGGAATTATAAGGGGGGCTTAGGCAGTAAAACAGGTCGCCAAAAAGAGCCTAAAACTTATAAGGGGTCACTTATACGCCACCTGATTTATGAGGGTGGAGAGGGCCCTTTTGTAGCTCCATTTATGCCCAAAAAAACAGAAGCGAGTTTAATATCTTGTGAGGACTACCTAAAATTGCTTCTTGAAAAACCTCTGGCTGAGGATGCTTGGGCAGTTATAAGCTCAAGACAAAAGGAGGATTTGGTCGTAGCAGGAATAGCCTGGCTTAGGGAGCCTAATTCCGATGAAGAGCTTGATAAAATTAATGCAGAATATTCGTGGGCGTATAAAATTCTAAGCCCGGATGAACCTCAGCCTGAATTAGTTGCGCCTTGGCATAAATCTCCTCAGATACCCAAAAAATATTTCAAAAATACCACAGACCCCCATATTGTTTAAACTAAAAGGCCGCGATTGGCGGGCAAGAGGGTGAAGTAACTTTCTTTGAGGATAATTTAATAACTTATATTTTGGGTGTATGGATTATGGTTTATAAAAGACATAGACACAAAGATCCTCTGGAGAGAAGGATAGAAAAAGGGATTATGGGCAGCAAACCAGAAGAGCCTTATCGCCTTCTCAGAACAGATATATGCTATATCAGTGGGGATAAATCTGCTGAGAAGGTTCCACTAAGCCAGATAGAATCCTATAAACGGGTAAAAATATATTATGACCCTAATAAAAAAGAAGTCCTGGGAAGTCATGTACACGAGAGCCGCTTAAATGACCTTAGAATCTATAAGCCGGTAGATAATGAACCCAATACTTTTATATATCTCGGTGAGCCTAAAGAGAAACCACCTGTTAAAAAAGAATCTTCTGACTCTAAAGAGCCTATGAGTGACGAAGAAGCAAAGAGAGTATTTGGGCTTGACCCAAAAAAAGGATATAATCGATGAAAAATATCTTAATAAATTAAGCCAAACCCAATAAATCTTTCAAAAAGCAGCCCAAGACAAATTTTGCAATTACCTCGAAATCGAGTTTTCCATTGCCCGGATTAACTTCTCAATTGCGGATTTTGCGGCAGAAGTTATATTTTTTGGCATCCCTTTCCACCCGGCCTTAGACACTTCCCCGGTAATTGCGGAGTTTTGGGCGGAAGTTTGTCGGAACTCTTGCGCTTGTCCCTCAACAGGTAGAGAGCCCCCCCAAATATAGTGTTTCGTAAACAAAACATCGCCGTTTTTTATGGCAAATGCTCCGTAAGTTCCGGGCTCATCAAACACCCTATATTTCTGGCTGCTGATAAAAGCCTCGCTTGGCGTTGAAATCAAAAGCCGGCAGCCTTCGCAGTTGGTGAGGTTTATTTTCAGCTTCGTGTCGTTCCAGATGTTGAGCTCCATCCTTCCGGGAGGGTTTGACTGAGTATCAGATTCTGTTTTCGGAATTTCATCCTCAGAAGTCTCATATTCAAGGATTTCTTCAGTTACTATAATCGGCCTGCTAAGGTCAATATTTTTTCCGTCCAATTTTGCCCTGACCCTAAAAATATATTCTCCGGGCTCCGCATCCTTTTTGATTTGGCTTATCAGCCCAATAACCTTTTCCTCGCCAACATCAAGGGAAACCTCAATAAGGTTTTTGGTCCAGCTTCCGGTAATGCACTTGCTTCCGGTATAGACATACGAATATACCTCAAAATCAATCAGCTCATTCTTTCGATTCTCAATCCTAAACTCTGTTTGGAATTCCTCATTTCTTGCAACAAAATCTTTGGCTGACAAAAACTCAATTCCAAGCTCCGATGATGAGGATGTTGTGGCTTGGGCAATTGCGGTTTCCGTTTCCTTAGGGCATACCGGGCAGGGTTCGCATTTTTTTGGGCCTATAACCCCTATAATTGATTGCGCAGAATTGCCCTCTTCTGATATGTCATTGCAGGTTGCATTTGCTATCTTAGCCTTTATTTTGTAAACCCCGCTTCCGCAGTCAAGCTTTGGGGTAAAAGAAAATATATTTTCCTGCCCAATGGATTTTTGGGAACCCTTTGGGTAGCCTGAAAGAGATTCCTCAAAGGCATTTTCAATTGAATATTCTATTCCCGCAAAGCAGCCCGAACAGTTGCCTATTGAGTCCAAAACTGAAATGGAATATTTTGAGCTCTCGCCGCTTTTCCAAATCAGCGGCGATTCAATTTTCAGTGAAAGATTGCAGGGGATGTCTTTTGAGTTGATGACTGAAAACTCCTTGCATTTTGCCTCGCTTTCAAATCCTGCAGTTGAGCTTATAATACTGCCGCAAATCACATAATCCCCCGCATTTTTTGGCATAAAGCTGCCTGTGCCTGCTGTTTTTGAGCATCCAACATCCGCGCTGAATTCTTCTGAGCGCTCGATATTCCCCTCTATATCAGCAATATTGAAGCTTACAGTTATTGTATCCTGCCTGTTGCAGTTTCCTTCCAGCTTCTTTTTGTTGAGGAGCTCTATTTTAAATAGCTTACTGTACGAAATGCCTGTTATTAACTGCCCTTCAATTGTCGGGCTAATGACGGCCTGAATTTGCAGCTCATCTAAGTTTTCATTATCATCCTCCTCAGTAGGCCCCCCTTCTTCCTCAAGTTGTTCATCAATAGGTTCTCCATTATCGATATCTTCATTATCCTCAGGCAGCAGGCTTGCGTTAAAAATTTGGCAAAGCGACTCCCCAAAAATTCCTGCGCATAAATTATAATTTCCTTCCACCTCAGGCGCCCATTCAAATAAGGCTTCGGATTCGCTGTCAGCAGAAAGGTTTAGGGTGGCAGAAAGCGAGGCATTGGGTCCGATATAATTTCTCTCCTCATCATATTCAGGTCCGAATATGTCAAGAATCGCCGTTTGGTTCCAATAATTGTTCGGCCCCAAATTTAGGATTTTAACTGAAATGATTGCCGAATTATTCACAAAAATGCCGCCCTCTACAAATATTCCTCCTATCTCAATCCCAGACCCCCTTGGAAAGTTCTCTGCCCCTTTTGTTGGAGCAAAGAGCCTCCATTCGGTTGAATTGGCCCTCTGTATTGATAGTCCGTCTGTCTTGCTGAATTTTCCCTCCAAAACTGCCCCGTCGACAACCTCCTCTAAACTGTTTCTAATCCATATATTCACATTCCCGTCAGTGATTGTTATTGCCTCTTCATAATCTCCTCCGCATCCCGGGTCACCCACTACAAAATAGCCATGGGGCAGAATAAGTGAATTTTCCGGCAGGGTGGCGTCTTTTTTGAGGTTTGTGTCCAAAAACCAGCCCGATATATTTACGGTTTCGTTTGTAGGATTGTACAGCTCAACCCATTCAGGCGAGCCCCAAGGGAAGATTTCATTGATGATTATATTTTCAGCAAAAGCAGGGCTGAAATTCAGCAGGATTATTAGAAAAATACTAAGACCTAAGAGCCTCATAAAATTATACAATATAACTTATATAATGTATGCTATCTGAAATACAACTGTAATGCCTTTAGCTAAAATATTATTATCTTATTCTTCTTAATTGAGATTATATAGGATTATTCACATCAACTAATTCAGTTTTCCTTGTCTGCAAATCCATGCAGGCAAAAATTCCGGGGTGGGGGTGGTGCCCCATTCTCTCCTGAAACGATGTCCTTCCCTGAAATGTGCCTGAATTTACCAGAGTTACCCCGCGATAGTCCTGCACTCCGACTGTGTGGAGATGCCCGGAATGGAGAATATCCGGCACTTGGTCGATTACAAGGCAGTCTCTTTGTTCGGGGATGATAAGCGAGCCGCCATAGATTGGAGAGAGGTGGCGCCTCTTTAGGGCTTCAATCATGGGAAGGCAGGGCTTATCATATCCGTCATGCCGGATTCTTGGCAGTTCCGCAATAATGCTGTCATAAGAGTAGCCGTGATACATAAGCACTCTTAGCTTATTTTGGAGCACAACCGAACAGGGATTTGTCCCAAAAATAACATTCGGCAGTTTTGAGAGGGCAGTGTAATCAAGAAGCTGCTGGGGCTCATGGTTTCCGATAATGTCGTGGTTTCCCGGAGAAATAATAATCTTGATTCTTTCAGGAATTTTTGAGAGCTTTTCGGCAAGGGCTTCATACTGCCTCTCCCCGTCTGTTATTGCTAAATCCTTGTCCTGCCCGATGTAAATGCCTATCCCGTCACAAAGGTCGCCCGCGATAAATACATATTTTACGGCTTCTGCCGCAGGGGAATTAATCCATTTTATGAAATTATTAAAGGGCCCTTCAAGAAATTCTGCGCTTCCGAAGTGAATGTCTGAGAGAAATGCGGCTTTGAGGGGAACGTCCAGCCTATTTTGCTGGCCCACAACCGGGAGGTCCGGCCGGGAAATCTCCTTTATCAAAAAAAGCCCGTTTTTAAACATTCCGGTAAGCCCTATAACCTCATCAAGAAGGGTATTGTTTGCCTCATCAAAAAGGTCCTCATTAATAGAGCTGTTTACAATGCAGTTAATCGAGCCTGTAGGGTCCTCTACTACAAGCATCTTATTTCCGTTGCCGGTTGTCCGAATATCGCTTACCATTCCTATAATGCTCACCGAGTCCGAGCTGATTTTTGGGAGGTTTGAGATAGATATAGGGTTTAGCCTCTTCATAAGAAGGCTTTGGAGAAAGTGGTAGCGTGAGCTGAAATAATTTATAAAATCCTTTGACTTTCGCTCTTTGTGGGAAATTATGTTGTTTTCAAGCCTGAAGTCAATATCATATTCCTCTGCCAAAGCCCTTTTTTTGTCCCTGCAAATTTCTGTTTTTATTGCCTCTTTTGGGGCGATTTGCTCTATTTTAGTGGCATTTTCCAATCCGGCCGGGCTTTTTTCCAAAGGGGATTCTTTGTTAAGGATCCCCCGGATTGCGGTCTCGTCAATAATATCCTCGCTAAGGCTTAAGAGGGCCTCAAGCCCCAGATTATTCTCCTGAGCCATTTTCAGGGCGTCAGGGGTTGCCATTTTCCCGTTAAGGAACAGTTTTTGGGCAATTTCTTGCATAAAGATAGGGGAAAAAGAAATGATAATAAGCGGATTTTCAATAAGATTTGCTGAATCTATCCAAAGCCCACAATCATCAGCATATTCCTAAATCCCTGCCCAAAGCCAAGAACTATTGCTATCAGCTTTATAAAGTTTGCCAGGCTTTTATTGTCAATCTCGCGGTCCACTGCCCAAACCAAAAGAAAGGCCAGAAGGGGCTTTATAAGGAGAAATGCCCAATAAGAGCCTGTGAGGCCTAATAGCAGGTTTGTGGCCACATGCTGTTCATAAAAAAGGCTGTAGAATTCCAGTGCGGTAACAGTGGCTATTGCATCAAAAGACTGGGCAAAAACCGCCGATTTATTCCAAAGGCTTGCCTTCCAAATAGGCGAGAAAATAACTGCAAAAACAATCAGGGCGGGAATAAGCACCTGGGCAAACCCAAGATAGTTTTGGAATCTTAACTGCGTGAAAAAAAGGCCGGAGAGGACAAACCCGATAGAGAAAAGGTGCGCCTCGTAGGGAACTTTTGTCTTTTTCTCAAGGAGCTTTGAGGCAAGAACCGCCAAAAAGAATATGGAAAACACAAGCAGATAAAGAGCAGGCGTCTTAAACATCCATGAGGTAAAGTACTCAATATCCCTTAGTGAGCTGAATATTGAGCCTAAAAGAATGTAGGGGCAAACTGCAAGCCCCAGATTCCCGTCCATTTTTACGCCCAGTTTTCTTAAGGCCGGAAAAACCACAAGGATTGAAAGAGCTATAAGCAGGACGGCATATACAAAGGTATTTACCCAATTGTACCCGCCTCCGTAAAGGACAGGGTTAATAAAGTATTCCTGCAGGAAGCCCGGTAACATTACTAAATATACTATGTAAATTTATGTGGATAAGGGCAATAATTCCCCTGCTGCTTTTGCAGATTATTATAATGTTTTCCGGATGCACTGAGCCTAACTTCGGTCCGGGCGGGCCTTACTGCTCCGTGATAGGAAACTGTCAGGTAGATGAGGGGCCTGCAGAAGTGATAGATATTGTATCTTTTCAGGAAATAAAAGTTCTCCCCGCGACCTCAAGTTTTAGGCCGGGCACAAAGATTGATGTAATAGTTACCCTAAGAAATATGCTGCCCGATGAAAAAGTGGACTTAAGTTATATAGGGATTGCCGACATGGGAATATTCAAATGCGCTGAAGGGTCGGAATGCAGCTATGAAGGCCAACAGCTTGCCCCAAGCCAAATCCGCACTTTTGCCTTTAGCATCATCGCCCCGGATAACATCGGCTCCATGGCAATTGACAGCAATATTGAGGTGGCGACAATATACAGCTACGGAGCAAGCCGCCTGACAACAATATCTTTTGTAGAAAGGGAAACCTATATTGGTTACCTTAATGCGGGCGGAAAAGTTCCGACCCATATTGTAAACAAACCCTCAAGCGGGCCTGTAGAGCTTAGCCTTGACATTTCCAACCTTGAGCAGCCCCTGCTCCACGATACTGAGAATGAGAGGACATATCAGGTTTTTCTCTCAGTAATCAACAAGGGGGGCGGCGTCATAAACAGGATTAGCGCCGGAAATCTGACTTTGGAATTTGAAAAGGATAGCGGTTCTGATGCCCCAATGGAATTTGAGGACTGCTCAGATATATTTGAAGCTTGTTCAGGGCAGTCTATCGCCAGCTCTAAGGAGATTAGGCTTTTGGGAAAAGTGCCTCACAAATATTACCTTAGTTTCAAGCCGACAGGCGGAATAAGCTTTACGGATGCCCGCCCTATATATACAGCAAAGATAAGCTCAAAAGCAAGCTACACCTACCGCATAGGAAAGACGCAGACTATCAGAGTTTCCCCAAGGTCAAATATATAGACCGGGGCTTGGCTCAATTACCTAAAAATAGGCGCTAAGATAAATGCAAAGATAGATACCTAAAGATAGATACCTAATATAAATAGTTAATTAATTATGAATGAGCGCAAATTTTACGACTTAAATATATCTTTTGGAGAGAACAATAAAGAGATAATCAAGAGGGCGAAAAATCTGGGGCTTTCAGGTATATGCCTTGTCCACAAATATTCTGAAAGCGGGGCTTTTTTAGATTACATCGGGGAGATTCTGGACTTAAGGGAAAATTCCCCTATCGATATAGTTTCAGGAGTAATGCTCACGGGCGATAATATAGAAAAAAAAGCAAAAGAGCTTAGAAGGAAAGTTGAGCTAATCCTCGTCTATGGCGGAAATTATGAGACAAATCGGCTTGCATGCGAATCTGATTATGTTGATTTGCTCTGCCACCCTGAAAAAGGAAGGAGGGACTGCGGGATAGACCATGTCTGCGTAAGGGAGGCAAGGGCTCATAATACTTTAATTGAGCTTAATTTCAGGGAGATTTTGGAGTCTCCGGCAGGGCTTCGCATAAAAAAGCTAAATCTTATGAAAGAGGTGCTAAGGCTATGCCTAAAGGCAAAAGCTCCCTTTATAGCCAATTCAGGGGCCATGGATGTATGGGGGATGAGGGGAAGCCGAGAGCTTTCCGCCCTGTCATGCTCTCTTGGGGCCCAGCTCTACCCTGCGCTTGTGTCCAATTCCGAGCTTCCCGAAAGGCTTATAGGGATTAACAGAGGGAAAATAAACCAGCCGCTAAGCGGAGTATATCTTGAGGGGGATGAATTATGAAAGATAAAGCTAAGACTCTGCCGTCATCATACCGGGAAAAGAAACGCTATGTGACTTTTGAAGTGCTTTCCGATGAAAAAGTCAGTTTGGAAGACCTTATAAAATCGGTCCGGAAGGCAGTACTAAACACGATAGGAATTCTTGGCATGGCAAAGACAAATTTCCATATTTTTACAGAGCTCTACGACGAGAAAAAAAATCGGTTTGTCTTGCGGTGCATGCCTAAAGATGTGGAGAATATCAGGCTGAGCTTAGCCCTTGTGACCGAAATTAATGAAAAGCCCGCCTGTTTTAGGTCTCTTGGTGTTTCAGGGACAATAAAGACCAGCAAAAAAAAGCACTTAACGCAGGAAACTCTTATGGGTCATCGGCAGAAGGGGTTATAAAAATTAATGCGGATTATCTTATGCCTCAGTAGCTCAGTCGGTAGAAGGCTTTTCTTGCGAAGAAAAGTTTTATACGCTAAAAGTAACCGAGAATTCACAAAATATGAGCCGTTCAAGCGCAAGCGAAGAACATGCGCAGATTGGTCGCTATGCGGCCAATATTCGAAGGCGTATTTTCCGGCAAAGAGTGCGTGCTTGGTAAGCACGAGGTCCCGGGTGAAGGCTTTCTTTTAGGAAAAGAAGGCTCTTAAGGCCAAAAAGTATTATTATGGCTGTTCCGGAATCAACTCCCGGCTGGGGCTAAATTATACTTATCTAGGCTCCCTCTAATTTACTTTATGTTCAAATTATGAAGGCAGGCTTATGTTAGGATATGCTCTTTTTGCGGTGGGTGTAGTTTTGCTTCTAAAAGGGTCGGACTATTTTGTGGACGGCTCATCAGCACTTGCAAAAAAGCTTGGGGTATCCTCGCTTGTTATTGGCCTAACCGTTATTGCTTTTGGGACTTCCATGCCCGAACTTGTTGTAAACATAATCGCGGCCCTAAACGGAAATGGGGATATTGCTTTTGGGAGCGTTGTCGGAAGCAATATCTCAAATACGCTTCTTGTGCTTGGGATTGTTGCAGTAATTACAGGATTTAAGGTCCAAAAATCCACAGTCAGAAAAGAGATACCTTTCTCCCTTTTGGCGGTTGCTGTTCTTCTGCTGTTTACAGGAACTTCTTTTTTGGATGGATTTTCACTTACGCACATTTACAGGTTTCAGGGGCTCATCCTCATCCTTTTTTTTGCCATATTCCTATACTATCTTTTTGAGCTTGCCCTTTCGCAAAAAAACGGCGGCTATGAAAAAAAGAGGAAGATAAACGAATATAGCTGGAATAAGACACTTGGGCTGATTTTTGCGGGGATTTTGGGGCTATATATAGGAGGGGCTTGGGTAATTGAAGGGGCAACCGCAATTGCGAGGGCTTTTGGAATGAGCGATTATTTCATCTCACTTACGGTAATCGCATTAGGCACCTCTCTGCCGGAAGTTGTGGCTTCGGTCCGGGCTGCGCTAAAAAATGATGTTGACCTTGCTATCGGCGGGGTTATAGGAAGCAACATCTTCAATATTTTCTGGGTTTTGGGGGTGAGCGCGGTAATTACGCCTATTGCAATACCGGCTTTTGCGGCTTTAGACCTGATAATTCTTTTTGCGGCAACAATTCTCTTGTTTTTGTTTATAGTTGAGGGGAGAAAGCTTGAAATGAACCGAAAGGAAGGCTATCTGCTTATAATCCTGTATTTTGCTTATATACTCTTCCTTCTTGTAAGGTGATAGGCTAAGGCACTATTTTTAATTGAAATTATGGTGGCCGAAGTTGAAGGTGTGTGGCGGCAGGGCGAGAAGCTGTTTACAAAGTGCCCAAAAAGCAATAAAAAAGAGCTTTGGAACATCTATTCTTCAAAACCTGCGGCGGCAATCCTAAAGGGGCTTAAAAATTTTCCAATAAAGCCGGGCCAGAAAATACTCTACCTTGGGGCGGCTCACGGCACAACAATCGCTCACTTCTCAAATATAGTGGGCGATAAGGGGCAGATATTTGGGGTAGAAGTATCCGGGTCCGTAATCCCAAAGCTCCTTGAAAAAGCCAAAAAAAAGAAAAATATTGTTCCTTTGGTTGCTGATGCCCGATTTCCCGAAAATTACGGCTGGATAGGAAAAGTTGACCTGATTTACGAGGATATTGCCCAAAGCGACCAGATTTCAATCCTTAAGAGAAATTCGCTTGCTTTTCTCAAAAAAGGTGGCATTGTTGCAATCGCCCTTAAGGCAAAGGCAATTGACTCTATCAGGGATGTGAAAGAAATCTATAAAGAGGCAGTTTTGGAGCTGGGGGAGGATTTTGAAGTTTTGGAAACGGTTGAGCTTGAGCCTTATGAGCGGGACCACTTGTTTATTGTCGGAAGATTTGTAGAAAAAAATACTGCGCCTAAGCCAACGGAAATATAAGCAGGCTAAAGAGCATGTGCATCAAAAACCCGAAAATGCCGAGAATCGCAACTCCCGCCGCGATAACTTTTGCAAGGGCAATATAATCCTTTTTGCCCGGCTTTGTGGCAATTGTAAGAATCCTTTTGCACTGCTTTGCAAAGGATTTCAGTTTCATAATGGATGCGTTTATCATAAAATATTACCGAGATTTAAATAATGAAGGTCATTGCAGTAATCCCCGCATATAATGAGGAAAAGACGATAAAAGAGGTTGTATTGAGGGCAAAAAAGCATGCAAAGGAGGTTATTGTTGTTGATGACGGCTCAAAAGACAAAACCGCCCAAATCGCCAAAAAAGCGGGGGCAATTCTTGCGCAAAACAAGGAAAATAAGGGGCTTGGCTATACAAAGGCAAGAGGTATAAGGGAGGCTGCCAAAAGAAAGGCAGATATTATTGTAACGCTTGATGCCGACCTCCAGCACAAGCCTGAGGATATCCCCCGATTTGCCGAAAAAATCAATGAAGGGTACGATTTTGTGCTTGGCTCCCGAAATCTCTCAAAATACCCGTTTATAAAGAAATTCGGAAATTTCGGCCTGAATACATTGACAAACCTGATTTGCAGGACAAGGTTTAAGCTTATGGATACAGAGTGCGGCTACAAAGCCTTCACGCGAAAAGCCGCCGAATCGCTCAATATTACCGCGCAAAAATACGAGATTGAGGCAGAAATTGCCTATGAAGTCTCAAAAAACAAGCTTCGCTATACTTCGATTCCGATTGAGTCTCCGGTTTACCGAAAAGGCGTGACTGTAATGCACGGATTTAGGAATTTCTGGTTTCTTATCAGAAAATCGGTAAGGGATTTTTAAAAGGCCCGATTGCCAACATCCGCTCTGATATCTAGATATTTTTAATAATTTTGGATAGATTCTCTTGGCTATATTCTCTTTTGTGAAGCTTTATTGTGGGGGGCAATATATCTGTTCTGGAAGCGGAGGTTTATTTGCACAATGATGAAGAAAGGGGGCATCGCGTGGAAGAGCATCCTCCGATTGCAATGAGGCTATACCTTAAAGGGGAGCCTAGTGATGATGAATGCATAAACTATGTTAAGAGGGTGTTTAGAGACGACGAAAAGTACAAAAATCGAGATATTGAGATGAGCTGCTACAAAGATACTGACCCCTGCCTTACCGATTATACCTCTGAAAAAAATAATAAAAGACTTTGCTTTTACATAAAAATAAATCGGCCCTGCCCGCAAAAAAACCGTCTTGAACAAGGCCCTCCGGACGCAGGGGCTTGTGTTGAGATAATAGCCTACCAAATCGGCGAGAACCTGTCAAAAATCTACCTTCGCCAGATCAGAGAAAAGCTTGAAGAGGAAAATCCCGGAATAAAATTCACAGACCCTATCTAAATTCTTAAGCTTGTTCTTCCACGCCTTTAATGCCAACACCCTGCCCCTTTGCGGCCTTTTTGCTTTTGACTGCGCCAGCTCTTCTCTTTCTGGCAACTTTAGGCAAGGCCTTCCCCAACGTTTTGGGCGCCCTTCTCTTTCTTTTTCCCTTTCCTTTTTCCTCCCCTCGGCCTGCCTTAATTACAGCAAAATTTATCGGATTTTTGATTTTTTGGCACAGAGGCAGAGGGTTACAGACAGCGATATCCTTATAGAACATACCATTCTCGCAATTAGGGGGCAGAATAGATTGCGGCTGCTTTTTGTGCCACATAAGCTGGGCTTTTATAAACCCTTCCCTTACCCCATTCTCTTTTGCCCACTTCAAGGCTTCCTCCTCAACCTCAGCCCATGTCCAGTTGCACCCCCTCAAAAAAGTAATCAGGGTAAATGCGCTTCTTTTCCTCCCGTCCTTTATCCCTGAAAGGATTTTTTCGATGCAAGGCGGAAAATTATCCCTCATTATTTTGTCTTTGAACATCACAGCTTCCCGGGTTTTTGGCGCCTCTTTTGGCTTTTCCGCCTCAAGCTTTTTTGACCTCCAAAAATAAGCATCGCCTATAAGCCTCTCTGCATTGCCCTCTTTTATTTCAATTTCTTCAAACCCAAAGTTCCCGATTTTTGCCATTTCAGGGAAAAATTTCTCAAGGCTTTTGGGGGCAACAGGGATTGCCGCAAGACCGGTCTTTTCATGAAGGGAATAGGGCATTCGGAAAAGATGCCTGTTGCTCCAATCCTTTTCCACCTCAACAAACTTAAAAGGATCAAGCTCAGTGAGGGCTTCTTCCCCCGCAAGAGCTTTTATAGACCCTTTATATTCAACAAGCCGGTTCCAGAGCCCTTCCTTAATTTTTTCCCGAAGGAAAGTTGCAAGGAGCTTTGGGAGCTCAGGATACAATATTCGGGTTTCCTTATAATCAATTACCTCCGGGAAATTTTCCCAGAATATACAGAAATGAAAGCCCCGCCTTCCTGAAAATTTCACAAAATACCCTAAACCATATCTTTCAAGAAAATCCCTTATCAGGCAGGCGGCGATTTTTGCCTCCTCAAGCCCCAATGCGGAATCAATATCAATTACCCAATCAAAACCGATCCTAAGCTCGTTTTGGTTTTTGTCGCTGATTTGGAGCGGGTCAGACCACCTCTCAACCGAGCCGTGAAAGCTTGCCGCTCCCCTCATCACCTGGCCTGTGACATCCATAGGGTACATTAGAGAGGAGGGGCGGGCCATGTAGCTTCCGTCAAGGCGCCTTGTTGCCACCTCCCGGTTTTTGCCAAACTCCCAAAGGATTCTCTGCAGTTTCGGGTCTGAGTAATATTTTATTATTTCCTGCCTTGTGAGGGTTCTTTCCATAAAAACCATTTAAATTAGGTATAGTATATCTTTAAAGCCTTCCGGCTTCAAGCTCTATATCTCTTTGCTGCAATAACCAAAATAAGCATCAAAAACAGCCAAAAGGACAAAGTAAGAAAATCGTTAACAAGCGTTCCTGCGGGCTGAGAGTAAAACACAGCTTTATTAAATGCATTGAGGGCAATTTTTCCCGGAGAGTTGGATGCCAATAAAGCGGAAGCCTCATTCATCCTCTCTACAGGCAGGATAAACCCGGAAAATATTATGAAGAATATAAGCAGAAAAGTATTTAGCATCAATGTCCAGGATTCTTTTTTTATAGTCAGCGCCAAAGCCAACCCCATCAGTATAAATATGCTTGAGAGCAGTAAGAGCAGGGGAATAATAGCCCCTAAATTTGGGAAAATTGATAGCTGAAAAAGGTATTGGCCTGCAAGTATTACGCATGTTACCGGCACAGATATTATCAGAAGTGAAGAGATGTAGATTGATAAAACCTCCGAGATAAAAATGTTTTTTATGAGCTTAATCCTCTTATTTGCAGGAGAATTTATTTCATTAAGGCAGATAAAGCTTGAAACGAGAAGGGACAGAAACAAGGTGATAAGGATGAGTATTGTCGGGAAGAGTGTCTGTAAGCTTATGAAGTTTAGGCCCTGTATTGCCGCCTTTATCTTATCCTCTTTGTCCATCTCTTTTTTTTCATCCAGAATTCCAGAACTTTCGGGGATATATGTAGGATAATTTAACAGGTTGATAGGGTTCACCAGATTCTCGGGGTCTATTGACTTTATAAGGTTTAGGTCTTTTCTGACAAGCTCAAGGTCGGATTCTGCTCTTCTGAGTGTCTCTTTATGCAAAATAAGGGATCTTCGGGTATTTTCCAGATTAGATATTTCGCGGTCAAGTTCACTGAGAATAATATCCCATTCCCTGCTCGCTTTTTCATATTCGCCAATTTTTGAGTCAAAAGTGTTTAGGTAATTATTAGAAAGGCTTTGATGCTCAACCATGGCCTGCTTTGTTGCTGAAATTTCAGAAGATACCATGCTGAGTACAGCCAAATTTTCAGGAGAGGCGTTCTCAATAGCAGAGATGCTTTTTTGAGTGTTGTCAAGGCGGGAGATAACTGAACTGTAAAGGGCAGACTCTTCATTTTGGAAGGTTTTTTTAGCAGATTTTATCTCAGAAACCATTATGTCCATTGAGGCTTTAGTGTCTGAAAGCTCTTTTCTTGCAGACCTGAGGCTGGAAATATACCTATCTAAAGCGAATATATAGCTGTCTATATCCCTCTGAGCTTCTCTTATGCTTGACTGGTAAGCTTCTAAGTGATCTGACTTTGAGCCTATATCACCTATGATTTGCCCCGCCAATTCTGCAGATTTTTCATTTTGAATAAGGTTTACACTCCCCTTAATCTTTTGGATTATTTGCCAGATGATAGGCTCACGCGTATTGTCAAAATACAGGTTAATTATATGCGTATGGGCATAATTGGTTTCAATGCAAAGGTATAGCTTATACTCTTTAAGATCCTCCAGGCACTCATCCAAGCCGGCATACTCTGTCACCTCAAGATATGGAAAATAATCGGCCTCATAGTCAGTAAAGTTGAAGCTATCTGAATTTTGTACAAGGCCCACCGGTGTCTTTTGCAGGCCTTCAGGGCTAAATGAGAAGAAAAGGGAAGAAATAAGCAGAAGGGGAAAGACAATAAGCAGAAGTATTTGCTTCTTGTTTCTTAAGAATCCCTTTAGGCAGGCCGAGGTCAGAGGAATGGGATTTATCATTTTATCAGTCCATTATCTCTTTTTCAAAGAGAAATTCGAGATAATATTCCAGGCTTTTTTCATTGCTTTTTTTGAGAGTTTCAAGAAGGGCTTCTGTGCCATAGTAGCACCCCCGATATACCAAGCCGAACTTATTGCAGTAAATTTGTATGTCGCTGAGTATGTGGCTTGAAATTATAATAATTTTTCCCCGCCTTGACAGGCCTGCCAGCAGGTTCCATATGAATTTCCTTATGGAGATGTCCAGCCCTACAAAAGGCTCATCCAGGATTATGATTTCGGGATCGTGAATAAGCGTAACTGCAAGGTCTGCCCTTTTTTTCATCCCGCCTGAAAAATTTGCGATAACTTTCTTTTTATGCTCCGTAAGATCGAGCTGCTTTAAGAGGCCCAAAGCCCTCTCTTTTACCTCTTTTTCATCTATACCGTTTAGTTTGCCGAATGTCAGGAGGTTTTCTTCAAGGGTGAGGTAGGGAAAAAGGGCATTTTCTTGCGGAGAATAGCCGATTGCTTTACCGGGGGCCAATATACTGTCTTTTGACCTGATTGAGATTGTCCCTGTATTTGGCTTTTTGAGGCCTGTAAGTGTGTCGAGTATCGTAGTCTTTCCGGAACCTGATCGGCCTATAAGTCCCATAATATCTCCGTTATGCAATTCGAAAGAGATATTTGATATTAAGTTTGGGCTGTATCCTGTGGATATGCTTTCAGCTTTAAAGCAGATTTCGCCCATAAAATAAGAGGGCTAATATTAAGGTATTTTAGGGATATTGTGGCGCTTCAAAATGGGCCCTAAATTGATTTTTATAGGAGAGAACATAAAAACTCTCTTGTTTTAAAGTTAGCAGCTCTTAAGCGCCTATTTCACATCAATCTGGTCTTTCCTAAACCCTTCCTCAATAAGCAGTCCCTTTACTTTTTCTTTGTGCTCGCCCTGAAGCCATATTTCCTCTTTTTTGACTGTCCCTCCACAGGCAAGCGCGCGTTTCATCTTTTTTTGAAGTTCCTTTAAATCAACCTGTTTTGCGTCCAGGCCGGAAATTATGGTGGTTTTCTTCTTAAATCTGCCGATTTGGGTGTATATAATTATCCTTTGCTCCTCTTTCCCCACAACGCCGCAAGTGCATATATCGCTTGGTAAGCCGCAAATCGGGCATATATCTGCCATCATACAGCCATAGATGTTTTGAGCCTGGCGATTGTCCTTCTCATTTCCTTAATCCTTCCGGGATTTTTTACTGCCCCGCCGATTGCCACATTGCTCTTCTCTTTTGCAAGCTCCATTGTCAGCTCTTTAAGCCTCTTTTGTTTATCCTCGTCTGCCAGTTTTGCTATTTCTTTGGATTTTAATATTGCCATAATTACTAAGTAAATTAAAAGTATATAATCTTTTCAAATAAGGCTTTGGCGATACTATTGGTCGATTGTTCCGAAAATAGGCAGAATTTATGGATGAGCCAAAAATATGGATATTTAACGCAAAAAAAGCTGTTTCTACCTCTTGCCCATCTTTGACTTGGGGCGAAATGCCCGGCTTTTGCAGTTCCTGCAGAGTATTTTTCTCAGCCTGACCTTAATAGGGTTTGCTCTCTGTTTGCTCTTGCATTTGAGGCACACAAATACATTTTCAAAGAGCCTCTCAAAAACCGCCCCCGTAACTTTTTTTGCCATAAAGCCAATTCGCTAAATAATTTAAAAAGGGCAGTTTTTTAGGGTGATTATGGCTTAAAATAGCCCAAAACCTTATTGTGAATGATGCCGTTTGAGGCAAGGGCAGGGTGCTTGTTACGAGGATCACAGCGTCATATTGAGTTGGACGGAGTTTCCCTTAACGGTATAGTTTAAATCTCCGCGAAAATTATTACTGTCGGGCCTCCTCGATAATAATCTCCTTATTCTACGCACTTCTCCAAAATCGCCACTTTCCTGTTCTTGGCATCTAATTTGACCCTTACTCCAATTGGGACGGTGGTGTTTGGGGTGTTGTGCCCGAAGTCGTCGCACTTCAAAATCGGGAAATCATATTCTTTTACGGCGTTCAGGACGATTTCCTCATAAGGAATTTTGCTTTCGTGTTTGTAGTGGCCAATCCAAAGCCCCAAGATTTTCTCAAAAACGCCCATTTGTCCTAATCTCTGCAGTTCGGCGTCCACCTTTGCCGGCGGGTTTGACTCGTCAAAGCTCTCCAAGAAAAGGATTTTGCCCTCAAAATCAGGAAAGTATCTTGTTCCCGCCAGCTTGTTTAGGCAGTTCAAATTTCCCCCGACAAGTATTCCCTCAGCTGTTCCGCCCCGAATGCACTTCCATTCAGAGTTGTGGCGGATTTCCCCGATTTTGCCCTCAATAAGTCTGCCCCTAAATTCCTCTTCATCGTATTTTGTGGGTTCTCTTCCAAAGCCCCACATTAGGTCGTTTCCGTGAAAAGTGACAAGCCCCGTTTCTTTGTTTATGGCGTTGAGAAGCACAGTAATGTCGCTGATGCCAAGGAAAATTTTCGGGTTTTTTCGGATAAGGTTGAAATCAATCAGGGGAAGAATTGCGTTTGAATTGTCTCCTCCCTGGCTGCAGATTATTGCCTTAACCTTGGGGTCAGCAAACATTGAATTGAGGCCATATGCCTTCTCCTCAGGTGTGGCGGAATATTTTAGGGTATTTTTCAGGGCGTTTTTGGCGATTTTTGTCTTAAAGCCGGCATTTTTAAGAAACTCGATTCCTTTGTTGAACTGGCCCAGGGTTTCCTCTGTGACCGGGGCTGAAGGTGAAATTATGCCGATTGTGTCGCCGATTTGGAGTTTTCTTGGAATCATAATTATCCTTCCAAAAACTCCTTAAGTTTCTGCAAAATATCCTCTGTAAACGGGGCTTTTAGCTCGCCTTTTTTGACCCATTCAAAATACTCCAGTTCGGTCCTTTTTTCGCCAATTTTTCTGTAAGTGTACCCGACAAAGTAATTTCCCTCAAGGTCGGAGAGGGTGAATTTTTTGCCCGGTTCAAATTCCACGACCCTGTAGAAATCCCAATCTGGTCCCTCGCCCCGATTTTTGTAGATTGTGCCAATTTGGGGCGGGTAAATCTCTGCGATTTCCTCGCGGATTGAAGGAATCCACTTGTGAGTGTTTTTGGGATTTGTGGTGAACTCAAAGACCTCTTCAACGGGCTTGTCTATGATGACCGTGATTTTGTTTTCCCTCATAAGATACTCTATTGTTTTTCGTTAATGACAAACCATTCCCCTTCACTAATCACTTCAATTTCATTGTCTACAATTTTCAATGCGGAATCATCATCCAAAGCGTAGGTGATCCTGTCCATCTCCTGTCCGACTTTTTCTACATTCTCTTTCGTCATTTTCTTGAACCACGGCGAATTCAAGTGAGGCAGGAAATAAAAATACACAAAATTTAGGCCTTTCAGCTCTTCAGTCTCCAACAGGTCTTCGTCGTATAGCTCTTGTGACACCTTCAGGGATAAATCGGGATTGGTCACCATGCTCCCGGCACTCATTCCAACATAAACCTTATCTTTCAATAGCTCGGGCAGTAATTTGGCTAAGCCGGACTTATTCAGCCACCTCATCAGGTGGTGGGTGTTTCCTCCCTCAAAATACAAAACATCGGCTCTTTCCAAACTCGGCCTCCATATTTTTTCATCAACTGCGGAAATGTCCGTAATCTCTATTGATTTGAAATTTTGTTTTTTCAGGTTTATTAAGTCGGTGATGAGCCAGTCCTTGTCTCCCCCCTCAATATTGCTGGCAGTTGGGATAAAAACAAGGGTTGTTTCTTCCGGTTTTTTGCCGGTCAGTTCAAACAAAGCCTTGGCGATTGAATTGTTTGTAAGTCCGCCTGAGGTCAGCAATAGTTTCATAATTATTAAGGTGATTAAATATGCCCCTCCTTTTCTTCAGCCTTTTGATTCGCAAAAGGCGCACCGTTCCTCCGGAACGACTGTTCCAAACATCTCTATAGTATAGGACATAAATAAATAGACAAACCTAATCTTTAAATCCTTGTAAACCTGCATCAGGGGGTTCTGCAATACTTTTTGACTGATTATCTATCGAACTTTGTAGAGTTATTTATGTCCGGTACTATAACTATCTGTAGTTATGGTTTAGTGGTTAGAGGTCTTTAAATACTTTTTGCTTAGAAATAATTATAGGTGAACGATATGGCTACAGAAATGGAAGGTGTAACTACTCTTACGAATGAGTTAGAGTCCAAACTGGGATTATATGGCCAATTATTTGTTGACGGGCCAAAAATACTCCAGCCTAAAAAGACGGTCCGGGTGCTTACTCCCGAGTTTGCTTTGAAATTAGGTCTTACGGGTGAGGAGTATACTGTCGATTTAAAGAATCACCAGTATACCTTAGGTTATGGGCCTATGTATGGCACGGATTTGCCAGATGATGTTATGATTGTTCATCTTCAGGGAACTCTTAACGGGGGGAGTAGTTTTGTGGGAGTAGTGGGGGCTTTCAAGGGGGATACTTTCGTAAAACCCACGAGTCTTTATTGTGGACTCTTGAAGTCACAAGAGTGTTTTGAGCATTTCTCCGAGAGGCTGAAAGCCGAACCTCAGGAAGGCGTAAAAATTGCAGACCTGTACCGCTAAATGTTGTTTCTAATGGTCGAATCATAGGAGATTTTCGATATGGAGAGCCTGTCTGTGGTCGTCTCTCACCTGAAAGACGACGAGCTTATTGAGAAAGTGAGGGCTGCTTATAACAAAGAGTATTTGAGTTAGCTACATATGTAGCTAACTATTTAAGTAAAAATTGCTAATAATAATATGGCAAATTTAAATCTAGCAATAGATGACAAACTTGACGATGCATTTAGAACGGCTGTTGTAAATCGATATGGAATGAAGCGTGGGAATATCAAGTTGGCAATTGAAGAAGCATTAAAGCAGTGGATAGATAATGGAAAATAGCTCCTGTGTTTTAAAGATGGAATCTAAAAAATCAGGTCTTGCAGAAAGAGAGATTGACAACTCATGGAATTTTGAGAGAGTGGATACTAAGGAATTTAGCCATGGGATTCATACCTATCCGGCTATGATGATACCTCAAGTGGCAAGGCGATTGATAATAGAATATGGAAAAAACTCGAAAGTGTTGTTAGACCCGTTTCTTGGCTCAGGAAGCGTTCTTGTAGAGGGGATGTTGCACCCATCAATCGAGAAAGTCTACGGAATTGAAATAAATCCTCTTGGAGTATTGATTAGCCGAGTTAAGACTCGCCCTCTAAACCCCAATGAGGTTTTGTCTGAAGTTTGCTTGCTTAAGCAAAAAATAAGTGATGACTTTACTGCTTATGAGACGAACCAACTTTCGATAGACCGACAGGAGTTTAAGAATATCAATTATTGGTTCGGCGAGGATGCAATTATTCAACTTTCTATATTGAAGCGGGCTATAGAATGTGTAGAAAACCCGGATATTAGAGAGTTCTTCCTTGTGTGTTTCTCAGAGATAATCAGAACTGTTTCTTATACTCGAAATAGTGAATTTAAGCTCTATCGAATGTCGCCCCAAGACATGAAAAAGCACAATCCCAACATAAGAAGGATATTCTTTGACAAGGTGTGCAACAACCTGAAAAAAATGCAGGAGTTTGCTGAATCTTTTGGCTCTTTGAATAAGTCCTGCGAGGTAAATATTTTGCCCGAAGATACTCGTTTCAGAACATTAATTCCGGATTCTGAAGTGGATTTAGTGGTCACCTCACCCCCATATGGAGACAGTAGGACTACTGTTGCTTATGGTCAGTTTAGTAGGTTGAGTTCTCAGTGGTTGGGTTATGACGAAGAAATTGTCCTATGTGTGGACAAGAATGGGTTGGGTGGGATTCCCACAAAGAATTTGTCAGTAGATTTGCCGTCAGATTACCTCAAAAAAACCGTGTCCTTAATAGCTCAAGAGGATGTTTGTCGGGCGAGAGATGTATTGTCTTTCTTCGTAGACTTCAATAATTGCATAGATGAACTGGATAGGGTCGTTGCGCCTGGTGGAGTGGTATGCCTCGTTCTGGGAAACAGAACCGTAAAGGGCGTTTGGATAGAAACGGATTATATTCTTGCGGAGCTTTTTGTAAATCGATATGGTTACAAGCACCTTAAAACAATTGTCCGAGAGATACCTTCTAAACGCATGCCCAGGAAAAACAGCCCCTCAAATATTAAAGGTCAGACGGTTATGACTATGAACAATGAGTATATTGTTATACTTGAAAAGCCAATTAGATAACGCTTACTCTGTTGCTAAAGCACATATCTAATCGAGAAGGTAGTATTCTAAATCCTGTCCCATGGTCGTGTGACTTTCCATTTGAATAGCTTCCAATCCTTAAATCTATGCAAATTGTGCCATCTTTAAGCAAATCTATGAAGTTCTCAAAACTGAACTCCCAAAGAAGCCACGCTTCATTAAACCAGAATTCCTCTTTTGCACCCTTGCCTTTGGAATTTGCTTTGACATACAAGAGTGAGCCTGGATACTTGGATTCGAATCGTTCGCGTAGGGTTTCTTTATCCCAATAGCAGAGCATCTTTCCTTTTTTGTCCTGCAATTCTAGGGAATCCTCTTTAAAACCGATTTTGAATGTGGGCGAACCTTTAAGGCAGTTTACCTTGTTGGATTTAAGTGTGCAGTGCAGTTCTTTTTCGCTTTTTTGAGTAGGGTAGCCAAATTTTTGCAATAGTTCGGAATTTGCACTTTTTGGCAAAGGCGATTTTGTAAATAGACTCACCATACTCACGCTTTCTTTTCTGCCGGATTTAAGCTCTACCAAGTGTCCATTTGGCCCTGGAATGTTGTTTTCCTCAATCCCAAGCAGGTCTTCGAGGGTTTTACCAATTCCCGTATTTCCTGCTCGGTGGGTCTTGATATAACCCATTGCCTTAATCTCTTGGAGTTTTTTGATGAATTCTGAGTATCCTTGCATAATTTAAGAGCCAATTAGATAAATAAGGTCTTCTACAAAACCTCCCCCAAATACCGCCCTGTATAGCTCCCTTTGACTTTTGCCACCTCCTCAGGAGTCCCGGAAGCGATGATTTCCCCTCCCTTGTCCCCGCCTTCAGGGCCCAAATCAATTATCCAATCCGCCGACTTTATCACGTCAAGATTGTGCTCGATGACCACAACCGAATTTCCCTTACCCACAAGCTCCTGCAGGACCTCGATGAGCTTTTTTGTGTCGTGGAAGTGCAGGCCTGTTGTCGGCTCGTCCAAAATATACAAAGTCCGCCCGGTCGCCTTCTTGGAGAGCTCGCGCGTCAGTTTTATCCTCTGGGACTCTCCCCCCGAGAGTGTGGTCGAGCTTTGCCCGAGTTTGATGTACTCAAGGCCGACTTTTTTGAGGAGCTCAAGCTTGTTTTTGATGGTCGGCACATTTTGGAAAATCTCATACGCCTCCTCGACAGTCATATCAAGCACCTCGGCGATATTCTTGCCCTTGTATTTTACCCCAAGCGTCTCCCGGTTGTATCTTGTGCCCTTGCACTCCTCGCAGTCCACATAGACATCAGGCAAAAAGTTCATCTCGATTTTTATCTGGCCGTCGCCCTGGCACGCCTCGCACCTGCCCCCTTTCACATTGAACGAGAATCTGCCCGGCTTGTAGCCCATAAGCTTTGCCTCGACGGTTTCGGCGAAAATCGCCCTTATCTCGTCAAACACTTTTGTATAGGTCGCCGGGTTTGACCTTGGAGTCCTCCCAATCGGCGACTGGTCGATAACAATCACCTTGTCAATTTCTGTGTCCAGCCCGATATTCTCGTACTCCCCCGGCCGCTCCCTTGAGTTGTGGAGTTTTCTCATCATCGCCTTGTAAAGCGTCTCGTTTATCAGCGTGGACTTTCCCGAACCCGAAACCCCTGTGACAAGCGCCAGAACCCCAAGCGGAATCTCGGCATTGATATTCTTCAGATTGTGCTCCCTGCACCCCGAAAGGCGGATAAACCCCTTTGGCTCTCTTCTCTTTTTTGGCACTTCAATCTTTCGCGCCCCTGAAAGGTACTGCCCTGTTAGCGACTTGGGGTTTTTCTCAACCTCCTGTGGCGTGCCCTCAGCCACAATCTCGCCGCCGTGTCGTCCTGCCCCGGGTCCCATATCAACGAGATAGTCGGCGGTCTTCATAGTCTCCTCGTCGTGCTCGACAACGATTACAGTGTTGCCGATGTCACGAAGGCGGCAGAGAGTCTCAATCAGTTTTCGGTTGTCCCTCTGGTGAAGCCCGATTGAAGGCTCGTCCAAAATATAAATCACGCCCATTAAATTCGACCCGATTTGGGTCGCAAGGCGAATCCTTTGCGCCTCCCCTCCGGAAAGCGTCCCGGCGCTCCTCGAAAGCGTCAGATACCCAAGCCCGACATCATTCAAAAACTGCAGCCTTTCGCGAATCTCTTTTAGCACCACTTTTCCTATAAACTCCTGCTTTTTGGTGAGTTTGAGCCCCTCAAAAAAGGAGATACAATTCGCAATCGGCAAATCGGTCACGTCAATTATGGATTTCCTGCAAATCTTCACCGAAAGCACCTTCTCCTTTAGTCGCCGCCCTTTGCAGACAGGGCAGTCAGACACCCTCATAAACTTCTCAAGCTCGCGCTTTCTGTAGTCTGACTCTGTCTGGCGGTAAAGCCTCTCGGATTGCGGGATTAGCCCTTCCCAGCTCCCTGTGTGCGACCAGTAGGAATCCCCGCTGTTCATCTTCATGCTAAACCTTATCTTCTCATTTATCCCGTACATCAGGGCATTGAACTGCTTATCAGTTAGCTTCTCTATGGGTGTGAAAATGTCAAAGCCCAGATGCTTTGCAACAGCTCCAAGGTGCTGGGCGCGCCACCCGTCAACGATGTTTCTGTAAAGCAAAATCGCCCCGTCAGCAATTGATTTGGACTTGTCGGGTATTATCAAATCGGGGTCAAACTCCATCTTTATTCCAAGCCCGTGGCACTCCTCGCAGGCCCCAAATGGCGAGTTGAACGAAAACATCCTCGGCTGAAGCTCCTCGAACACTAGTCCGCAAACCGGGCAGGCGTTTTTTGAGGAGTAAATCTCCTCCTCGCCGCTCTCAGCCAGAACAATCAAAAGCCCTTCCGAGTGCTTTAGCGCGTTCTCGACTGACTCCGAAAGCCGTGAGGTGTCCGCAGGGTCGACTCTGTCAATCACAATCTCAATATCGTGCTTCCTGTACCTCTCCAATTTTATCTTCTCATCCGTCCTATAAATCTTCTTGTTTACCCGAACCCTTGCATATCCTTCACGATTAAGCTCCAAAATCAGCTGCTCGTATGTGCCCTTCTTTTGCACCACCACCGGCGACAAAATCGTGATTGTGGTCTTGTATTTCTCCGAAATCCTCTCAGAGATTTTCTGCGGCGTCTGGGATTCAATCTTGATATTGTGAATCGGGCAGTAAGGGGTGCCGATTCGGGCAAACAGCAGCCGCAAGTAATCGTAAATCTCGGTTACCGTCCCGACAGTACTCCTTGGATTTTTGGAGGTGGTTTTCTGCTCGATTGAAATGGCGGGAGAAAGCCCGTCAATTGAGTCAACGTCCGGCTTGTTCATCAGCCCCAAAAACTGCCGAGCATAGGCGGAGAGCGACTCAACATACCTTCTCTGCCCCTCGGCGTAAATCGTGTCAAAGGCAAGGGTTGATTTTCCCGACCCTGATAAGCCCGTAATTACAATCAATTTGTCGCGGGGAAGGTCCACACTTATGTTTTTCAGGTTGTGCTCGCGCGCCCCCCTGACTGAAATGAATTTAGGCATAATTTGAGTCAGATAAAAATTTGACCTGAAAAAGAAGGGTTCAGCGATTATGCGTATGCTTGCGAGTCTGTTGAGCCGTAGCCTCCTAAGGAATTTCTCTCAAAAAACCACCCTATCCCATAATTGGCAGGTTTTTCAAAGCCTATTACACCATAAGGTAAATTTGCGCCGATAGTTGTATTTTGAGCAGGATTATACACTATTTGATTGAAATCCCCGGTTAAGCAATTAGTATAATTAGGAGCCGCTGCAGCGGTTCTCGAATCATAACCTGCGCCACAAGAGTTATTTGGTCTTGCGCACCTGCCGCATCCGGAACAGCCCATATCGCAATTCAAAGGAGGCAAGCTATTTGAGCTTCCCCTCCAAAAACTTAATGGCCGCCTCTACATCTTTGGTGGTGTAATAGTCCTCATCACCCTCAAAATAGGCCTCAAGCTCCTCTTCAGTCTTGCCTGAAAGGATAATCAATTCAATTTTGTTTCCGAGTATTGATAGATTTACATAATGCTTGTCTTCAAGCAGGCTCTCATCATATTCTTCAGGATATTCTGTTTCCTCAAGTCCATTTTCTTTGATGTACTCGACAATCCGGCGAGTAAGCTCAATAAGCTCGGCATATTCGCCCTCCCAGCCGAAATTCTCATCCTTGGGGTCATCGAGGTGGTCCTCATAGAACTCATAGCACTCAAGGGCTCCCCCGTGGATTATCTCCTCCATCGGCGTCTTTTTCATTCCTTCCATAATCTGAATTGTTAAAAATAAATTGGCGTTATACAGGTCTGATTAAGAAATATACAGGTCTGATTAAGAAAGATGTTTGGCGGAAGGTTATTCGCCCCGAAGGCCCAAAAAGATAGGATTAAGCTACAGCTGACGGGACAGGTCCTTGAGAAAATTCCGGATAAACACCGGCCTGCTGATAGCCCGGAACTCTGCCTTCAGCCTTCATCCTCCCTATTTCATTATACATATCTATCAGGCCATCCAAAGATCCATGCCCCCTTATATCCCGGATAAGGTCCATAATAGGCTTATATCCGCTTTCCTCATACCATTTTGATGCTGTTGCGCAGTCGCCGCTGTTTCTGCACTTATTTTGTATTGTCCTAAGGTCAGTAAGGCCCTCGTAAAGGGCAATTACCAAATTGTGGGCCATTTCGGGCCCGTACTTTTGCGCGTAAGGTTCAATTAGGTCCTTATATCTTTCGGCAATTCCCTGAATAATATAAGGATTTTTTATAAGGTCGTCATAATGGGTTATTTCATGGTCCATTGCATGAGAGACATCCCCCTGTGAGGGGTCAACATAAACCTCATCTCCAGCAGGCACGCATTTTTTTCTGTCGCATTTAATAGGTGTAGCGCCCTTCACCCCTTTTGGAAGCTTTTTAGAAACCACTTTTGGAACTTTTGGGCCCCTATACTGCAATGGCTTCTCCGCCCCCAAAACAGGGCTTGAGGAAATAACATAGTTGGCATATTCAGGATTTTCAATAAGCCCAAGAAGCCCGTTTAAGTAATTAAGCAGTCTCAAGTTTGGATATAGGTCGGGAAAATTATCCTGAATTGTATGGGGGAGTCTCCGATAAGCCGAGTCCCCTCCGGTGGAGAGGCTGTTCCCTTCAGACCCCATCACAACCATAATTGAAAATAAAAACTATTTATTATTTATAGCTAATTAGCCAATTTTTCCCGCCTTCTTGCCCAAAATGCATATTTTAGCTACTTAAAATAAGCATTCATAACATACTGCTGAAGCATCCTGTGGCTGTTAAAAAAGGACGCATTTATGGCTATGCAGTGGCGCATGATGCTTGTCCACTGGGCAAGATTATTATAGTACATCGGAAGAATAACATATTCAAGCTTCGAGTACAGGTCATCAGTTTCTGACTTGGTATCGGACTCTTTTGAAATATCCGGGTGTTCTCCAAGGCTCCATCCGGTCACATTTTCCACATGTCCTTCCAGCCACCATCCGTCAAGGACTGAGAGCTGAGGCACTCCGTTTAGAGCGGCTTTCATTCCGGAAGTCCCGCTAGCTTCAAGTGGCCGTTTTGGAGTATTGAGCCACAAATCAACCCCGGAAATAAGGAGTTTTGCGCTTGAAATATTGTAATCCTCAAGGTAGGTTGCTTTTATAGAATCCCCAACCACACCTATTTTATCAATAATGCTTTTGATTATTGCTTTTCCGGGCGTGTCTCTAGGATGGGCCTTGCCTCCATATATTATCTGAATAGGGTATTTTGAGGCAATTTTTCTAAGCCTGTCCATGTCCGAAAGCAAAAGCTCTGCCCTCTTGTAGGGTGTGGCTCTTCTTGCAAACCCTATTGTAAATATGCTTCTCTCAAATGCGGGATTTGCGCTTTGGTTCACATAATCCATAAGAGCCTGTTTTGCTTCCTGATGAGCCTTCCATATCTCCTTTCCGGGTATTCCAAGGGCATATCTCAGCGAAAACGGGTCCTGCTCCCATCCGCGAATGCATCGGTCAAATATATTCCTGAATGGCTCAGAGGCCCAAAATCTTGAGTGGATACCGTTTGTTATGGAATCTATCTCATAGCCCGGAAACATATCCCGGCTCACTTCACCATGCTTTTTTGCAACCCCATTGATATATTCTGAAAACTTGAGGCCAAGATAAGTCATATTAAGCTCCCCGTGAATAAACAATTCTTCCTCAATTTCTTTAGGTATAAGGTCTCCAAGCGCTTCTTTAGCCATTGCTCTTGGAAACTTGTCATGGCCTGCAGGCACAGGAGTATGGGTTGTAAAGACGCACCTTTTTCTTACCTCCGCTATTTTATCTATTCCTCCAAGCCCCCGCAAAAGCTCAAGGACAAGAACTGAGGAATGGCCTTCATTCATGTGATATTTTTCGGGGCATAGCCCTAAAGCGCCCACCATCTTAATTCCCCCAACTCCAAGAACCATTTCCTGGCAAAGCCTATAATAAGTGTCATTTGCATAAAGCTTATCGGTTAGGGTGCGGTCGTATTCTGTATTTTCGGGCAGGTCTGTGTTGAGGAAAATTATTGGGATTGATCCGCAGGCTCCTTTTAGCATATACAACCATGCCTCTACATTCACCTCCCTGCCGTGAATGGTTAAGGATATTTTTTTAGGTATTCTTGCCATAAATTCTGAGGGGTCCCATAAAATTTCTTCTTCAAGCTGAATGCCCTCAATAAGTTTCTGCCTAAAATACCCTTTTTTATAAAGGAGGGTTATGCCGATAATCGGCATATCAAGATCTGCGGCGCTTCTCAAAAAATCCCCTGCCAAAACCCCAAGCCCTCCGGAATAAGTGGGAATTTTAGGGTCAATCCCGATTTCCATGCTGAGGTATGCCACATGAATATCCCCTATTGCCCTCTTAATGTCCGCCAAAACGCTGATTTTTGAATGCTCCTGATTTTCAGGCATAATATAATTCTCCAATACTTATATGGCAGGATTTATTTTCCCGGCTTTTTTCTCTCAATTTTCTTTCTCTTGCCGGTCTGTTTGGTTTTGGATATTTTAGGGGATTTTGCTAAAGACCCTTCCTGCAACCGGGCAATCGGCTTCTTATCGGGCCTTCGCTCTCCCTTCAATACTCCCTTTGATAAAGCTTTGCCTGAAGCTCGCCAGTACCAATACCTCCAAAAAACAAAAATCAGGATGAGAAATAAGCCCTCCCAAAGAAAATAGTGGACCGGCTTAAACCATGCGTAATTTGTAAACCCTACATAAACGGAAAGTACTGCTCTAAGAGTATTGTATATGTAGAGGGGAATTACGAATGCCGCTCCTAAAAGGCGGTCTCTTGCCGAAATTCCGACAGGTATGAGGAGAAGGGATAGGTAAATATATATCTGCATCCACCCTGTGCAGTCAAATGTCACTAAAAAAGGCGGAGCCAAAAAATTGGGGTCAATTATGGAATATCCGAAAGTCTCAAATTCAATCCCTGTAAAATTGAGAAGGAAAACCATTTGCAAAAAAAGCATTTCCTGAAGCGGCAAAAATTCAAAATGAATGCGGGTTAGGGCAAGAAAAACAGCTATAAGAAAAAGCGCCCTTGAAAATATAATCAGCCTTTTGCGGGAATTGCGATTCCTCTCTATAGGACTTGGCTTTACAAAACCCTTATTTTTTGCCCCCGCCATCTTTTGCCTTTTCATGCAATATGTTTCATCAGGTCTTTTATCCTGTTGGAGTATCCCCATTCATTGTCATACCACCCGAAAACCTTGGCCGTATTTCCTATAACTTTTGTAAATTCAGGGTCAAATATGCAGGAGGCGGGATTTCCTATAATATCCCTGCTGACAACCGGCCAGTCCGCATATTCAAGGATTCCCTTCATCTTCTTTGATGCCAAAAGGAAGGATTTATTTATCTCTTCTTTGGAAGCGGCAGTTTTGAGGCTTACTGTCAGGTCCACCATGCTTCCGTCAGGGACAGGAACTCTTAGGGAAATCCCGTCAAGCTTTCCTTTAAGCTCCGGGATGACTTCTCCGATTGACTTTGCCGCGCCTGTTGTTGTAGGAATTATTGACTCGGCGCAGGCCCTTGCCCTTCTTAAGTCTTTGTGCGGAAGGTCAAGTATTTTTTGGTCGTTAGTGTATGCGTGCACAGTAGACATAAGCCCGTTTTCTATGCCAAAGCGGTCATTTAGAACTTTCGCCATTGGGGCAAGGCAGTTTGTTGTACAGCTGGCCATTGAAATTATCCTGTCATCTGCCGATTTTTTGTCAAAAAAATTATCGTTTACTCCGGGGACAATCTGCTTCACCCGCTTTGTTCCGGACGGCGGCGCTGATATAATTACTCTTTTTGCCCCAGCTTTCAGGTGTAGGGCAGCGCCATCCCAATCCCGAAAAAGCCCGGTGGATTCCAGCGCAATATCCACGCCAAGTTTTTTCCAAGGGAGTTTTTGCGGGTCGCGTTCAGCAAACACCTTAATTTTGTCCTTGTCAATTTTAATTTCGTCGCCCTGAGCGGAAATGCTGTTTCTTATAGTGCCATGGACCGAATCCCTTTTTAGCAAATGGGCAAGAGTCCCTGCATCAGTAAGGTCATTAATTGCAACAATTTTGAATTTTCTCCTAAAAGGCCTGTCATTTAGAGTGGCCCGAAGAAAACATCTTCCTATTCGGCCAAAGCCGTTTATGGCAACCTTCATAATTTAATCTAACTATATTAAAAAGGAGAATAATTATGGCAGTTGAAATCATGATAATTATACAGATGGTCTTGTCAATTGTGCTTGGAGCAGTTATCGGCCTTGAGCGTGAGCGAAACCACAAGCCCGCAGGAGTAAGGACACATATGTTTGTGTGCTTTGGCGCGTGCCTTTTTACAATCTCTTCCATTCTTTTTGTCGGAGGAGACCCGGCAAGAGTCGCCGCAAGCATAGTTACAGGAATAGGATTTATAGGAGCAGGGACTATAATCGCTGCAAAGGACAGAATACTTGGAATAACTACTGCGGCATCCCTCTGGACAACTGCCGCAATAGGGATACTTGTAGGGATTAATGCAATTGGGATTGCAATAGTTGCAACCTTTCTTGCGCTTACAATCCTGGTATCCGATTATGCAATAAAAAGGGTTTTGAAGTAAGGCTTAGCTACCGAAAAAGAATCCATTAACTGAGTTATGAGGCTCTTTATTGCAATAAGCCCGCCCGACAAAATAAAAGAAGAGCTTGCCTTGCTGGCGGGCTCCTTAAGTTCCGGCGAGCCGGGGCTAAAAAAGGTTCAAAAGGAAAACTGCCACATTACCCTGAAGTTTTTGGGAGAGGTGGACGAGAAAAAGCTTGAGGAAATCAAAGCCGAGCTTTCAAAAATTGAGGCAGAAAAATTCAAAATCTCCCTAAAAGGTACGGGGGCCTTTCCAAATGAGTCTTATGTCAGAGTGGTTTGGGTGGGTGTTGAAGAAGGCAAACAAGAATCCCTCCGGCTTCAGGAGGAAATTGACCAAGAGCTTTCTAAAATTGGTTTTCCAAAAGAAAAAAATTTTGAGCCCCACCTGACAATTGCAAGGGTAAAGTTTCTCAAAGACAAGCCGGGCTTTTTGGAGAAGCTCAGAAAGGCAAAATTCAGCTCAAGCTTTAGCGCAGGCTCAATTGAGCTTATTGAGAGCAGTCTTACCCCAAACGGGCCGATTTATAAGGTAATTTCAAGATTTAACCTAAATTAATCTATGGCAATGATGATTCCAAACTCCTTTAGGGAGAGATATGTCCCTATTCTGGGCGCGAAGAACAGAGAATTTTTGAGGTTCTGTGAGTTGCCTCTCAAAAAGACGATTAGAATCAACACCCTGAAAGTCGAAAACCCTTTGGAATATGCCAAATCCCTCAAAGAAAGGGGCTGGATTCTTGAAAAAATCCCCTGGTGCGACTATGCTTATAATGTTGAAGGGATTGAGCCAGGAAAGACAGAAGATTATTTTTATGGCAAAATCTATATCCAGGAGGCGGCAAGTATTCTGCCCTCTCTGGCCCTAAACCCAAAGGAGACCGATTTTGTGATGGATATGTGCGCCGCGCCCGGAAGCAAAACCACTCACCTCGCCCAACTGATGAAAAACCGCGGCTGCATTGTCGCAAATGACACATCTTATCAGAGAATTAAAGCCCTTATGTTCAACCTTGAGCTTACAGGCTCCTTAAATGTTGTGGTCACAGAGATGGATGCAACCCGGCTAAATATAGAGGATAGATTTGACAGGATTTTGATAGACGCGCCCTGCTCTTGCGAAGGGACAATAAGGAAGAACTGGAAGGCGCTTTCAAGATGGCACCCCAAAGTCTGCCGATTTATGGGCTCAAGGCAAAAGGCGCTTCTGAAGGTAGGCGCAAGAGCGCTTAAGCCCGGCGGAACGATAATTTACTCTACCTGTACGCTCGCCCCTGAGGAAAATGAGGCCGTTGTGGATTATGGGATAAACAAAATCGGTCTTTCGGTCGAGAAGGTTGATATTAAAGGGCTAAAGACCTCCGAGTGCGTTACCGAGTGGGAAAAGGAAAAGTATGACGAGGAGGTCAAAAAATGCGCAAGAATCTGGCCTCAGGATAATGACACAGAGGGCTTTTTTGTGGCAAAATTAAAAAAACCATGAAAGCGGACTATGTGAAATATATGGCAGAACGATTTGGAATACATAAAGAGGTATTTCGGAATTACACCTTTAGGGAGAGCGGAGAGAAGGTTTATATAATGTCGCCCGATATTGCGGACAAGGATGTAAGCGGCCTGAGAATCCGCGGAACAGGGATTGTTTTTGGGCGGTTTTTCAAGAAGGAGGACAAAATCAAGCCGACGACCAATATGCTCCAGATTTTCGGAAAATTCGCGACCAAGAATATCGTGGAACTGACAGAAGAGGAAAAAAGCCAGTATTTGCGGGGTTTTGATATTGAGCGTGAAATGGATGCCGAAAACGGGTATGTGATTGTAAAGCACGAGCAGGATGTTCTCGGCTGCGGACTATATGTGAGCGGGAGCTTAAAAAATCAGATTCCGAAAGCCAAAAGATTGCCTTTAGAAAAAACAGGCCATTTAGAAAAAACAGGGAATTAATTATTCCATTCTAAAATTATGGGATTTCTCAGCGAAGAATTGATTGTCCCCGATACTTCAATTCTGATTTCAAAAAAGCTTACCGCTTTAATTGACAAGGGTGAACTCAAGAGAGTAAGGATTTTTGTGCCTGAATTTGTGGTCGATGAGCTTCAGGCTCAGGCAAGCCGGGGAAAAGAAATCGGATTTTTGGGCCTTGATGAGATTAAGGAGCTCCGAAAAAGGAAGGTAAAGCTCGAAATCGGCGGCAGAAAGCCGACCCTGGAGGAAATCCGCCTTGCAAAACAGGGAAGGATTGACGCCCTTATCAGGGAAATTGCGCAGGAAAAAAAAGCAACCCTCTATACAAAGGACTTTGTCCAGGCGGCTGTGGCTGAGGTCTACGGAGTCAAAGTCAGGTATATTAAAGATGACAAGGAACCCGAAGAGCTTGATTTTATCCCGCACCTCACAAAAACCACAATGTCGCTTCATTTCAAGGTCGATTGCGTGCCTTTTGCTAAGAGGGGCAGCCCGAAAAAATGGAAGGTTGAGAAAATCGGCAAGAAAAAAATGACAAAAAAGGAATTCAACTTCCTTGCAAATACAATTTTGAGGTCTATTCGGGGGCAGAAACACTGCTTTATTGAAATGGATGAGCATGGGGCGATGGTTTTGCAGGTAAGGGATATGCGGGTTGCAATTACGCGCCCCCCGTTTTCGGATGGCGAAGAAATAACGATTGTCCGCCCCATTGTAAAACTGAAGATTGATGATTACAAGCTCTCCGAAAAACTCAAAAAAAGAATTGGAGAACAGCCTGAAGGAATTATTATAGCGGGGCCGCCAGGAAGCGGAAAATCAACTCTTGCGGCCAGCCTTGCGGAATTCTACCATTCTCTTGGAAAAGTCGTAAAGACAATGGAGCAGCCAAGGGATTTGCAGGTGAGCGAAGGAATTACCCAGTACGGAGCGCTTGCAAAAGACTTTGGCAGGACAGCTGAAGTGCTGCTTTTGGTCCGGCCTGACTACACAATTTATGACGAGCTTAGAAGCACGCGCGACTTTAATATTTTCTCTGACCTGAGGCTTGCGGGCGTTGGTATGGTGGGGGTTGTCCACGCCTCAAGGCCGATTGAATCAATTGAGCGCTTCTTAGGAAGGGTTGACTTGGGAATACTTCCAAGCATTGTGGATACGATTATTTTTGTTGATAAGGGTGAAATTCAGGAGGTTTATTCACTCTCCTACTCAGTAAAAGTTCCTGCGGGGATGACCGAAACCGATCTTGCAAGGCCGGTTATTGAAGTCTGCTCCTTTGAGACCGGGGAGCCAAAGTACGAAATTTACACATACGGCGACCAGACTGTTGTTATACCGATAAAGCCGGGTATAGGCGGAAGAGTCATATCGGGACTATCTGCGGAGGGGCTGATGGGAATTGCGCTCAAGCAAATTGAAAAATCTGTCCAGAAGTATGCCCCGGATCCGACCGTTGAGGCCACCTCAAACAGCTCGGTAAAGGTTACTGTGGGCAAGCGCTCGGCGGCAAAAGTTATTGGAAAGGGGGGAAGGAATATTGAGAAGCTGGAAAAGAAGTTTGGAGTCCATATTGATGTGGTTGAAGGTTAAGCTCAGTTCCTATCTGGATAAATAGATTATCTTGACATGACCTATTTCTGAACGCTTATGAATCTTTGGAAAGCCGTTCTCTATTAAGTGCGGCTCAAGTTGCTTATCCAGACCCCCACCGTCTGTTATAATACAGGCCTTGCCATAAGTTGAAGAGCTGTCAGTCCCATGCAAAATTTGGCGCGCTATGTCTGTTTTTGGAGTGTATTTTGCTCCCTTTGGCACTACAAGCCGGCCTTTATACATTTCTAAAGGAAATGTTGCATAAATCCCATTGAGGTTTAAGCCTAAACCCCCAGTATCTCTAAAAATATATTCAGTTAGCGGATTTTCTGTCAGAATATATAATGAGTTCCCATCAATAAGAGAAGCTTCTCGCACATATTTAATTACCTCGTCATTAGGTATCAATTTACTTCCAATTTCTGCTATTTGGTCGGAACTTACCCCGTTCAGGTTGGAGATATATCTCTTAATAAAACTTTCCGGATTCTCCAAAGCTTGATCTCTAACCGGCGATTCTTTTATCTCCGGTAAATCCAATACCGTAGATACGGCCTCAAATATTCCTCGAGCCAAAGTGTCATCATGATCCACAAAATAGATGCAATTGCCTGCGCTCTTATCCATAACTTGCCTCTTATATACCTTTATAATTTGACGAAGTGTTTTTCGACAATTGCAACATTTTTTTGGAAATTTCCCCTAATTTATCAATATTTTATCAAAACCCCATCTACTTTCTCCTCCCTTTAGCCTCAATTTTTGCCACATTTATTTTTGTCTCAAGGAATACATCCGGATTGACTGAAATTGAGGAAATCCCGTTTTTTATCAGGAAATCCACATACTCCGGGTATTTTGAAGGCGCCTGGCCGCAAATCCCTACAGGCCGCTTCATTTTTTTTGCGGTTTTTAGGAGCTGGACTATGAGGCTTCTTACCGCATCATCCCTTTCATCAAATTTGAGCATTCCGCTATCCCTATCTACTCCAAGAGTAAGCTGGGTTAGGTCATTTGAGCCTATGGAAAACCCGTCAAAAAGCTTTGCAAACTCCTCGGCAAGGATTATATTTGCAGGAATTTCCGCCATTACATATACTTTAAGCTCCTTTCTAAGCCCGGCTTCACTTATAATTTTGAGCACGCTTTTTCCCTCATCAAGTGACCTGCAGAAAGGAATCATAATATCCACATTCTTAAGCCCCATCTGGCGCCTAACTTTCTTTATGGCCTCAAGCTCAAGCATAAAGGCGGGCTTAAACTTCGGGTCAATGTACCTTGATGCCCCCCTCCAGCCAATCATCGGGTTCTCCTCTTCAGGCTCAAACTCCTTTCCTCCAAGAAGGTTTCGGTATTCATTTGTCTTAAAATCCGAAAACCTCACAATAATCTGGTTTGGGTAAACTGAAGCGGCAAGCTTTGCTATGCCTTCCGCAAGCTTATCAATATATTCCTGAGAGCGTCCTGTCTTTATTGCATAAAGCGGGTGCATCCTTATTGCTGAGGCAATTATCACCTCCTCTCTTGCAAGCCCTACTCCATCCGGCTGGAATGACGCAAGGCTGAAGGCTTGATCAGGGGTTGCAAGTATAAACATCACTTTCGTCTTTGTTTTTGGGATCTTGTCAAGGGCTATCCTTTTTACATCATATTTAAGCGCCCCTTCCCATACAATCCCCTTGCTGCTAGTAGGGTCTATTGTCACCTGCTGGCCTTTTTTGAGCGCTTTCATTGCCCCTTCAGCCCCCACGATGCACGGAACTCCAAGCTCCCTTGAAACAATGGCCGCATGGCTTGTTGAGCCGCCCTTTTCTGTAATTATCCCTGCCGCGATTTTCATTATAGGCTCCCAGTCCGGGTTTGTAACTGTTGTAACAAGAATCTCGCCTGCCTTAAACTTGGCTATTTCGCCTGCATCTTTAATTATATTTACTTTTCCGGTCCCGATTTTCTTCCCGACTGAAATCCCTTCAACAAGCTTTTTTCCGGTTTCCTTAAGGGTGTACTCTTCAATCTCTTTTGACCTTGAGTGCACGGTTTCAGGGCGGGCCTGAACTATATACAATTTGCCGTCAACCCCGTCCTTTGCCCACTCAATATCCATAGGCCTTTTGTAGTGGGCCTCTATTTTCATTGCGTAATCTGCAAGCTCCTCAGCTTCCTTGTCGCTAATTACCACCTTCTCCTGATCTGCTTTTTTTACAGGGGCTTCAGTAGTCCCTTCTTTTCCGTAAACAAGCTTAACCTCCTTTTTTGATACTGTTTTGGATATGACCTTTCCTGTAGGCTTGAAGACAAAAAAAGAGTCGGGCTTTACTGTTCCCTGAACAATATATTCTCCAAGTCCCCATACTCCGTCAACCGAGACTACATTTTCAAAGCCTGTATTAGGGTCAATTGTAAACATAACACCTGAAGATGCTAAATCGCTTCTCACCATCTTCTGGACGCCGAGCGAAAGCTTTACTGAAAACTGGTCAAAGCCCTTATCTGTCCGGTAAGATATTGCTCTGTCGGTGAATAAGGAGGCATAACCCTTGACCATGCATGCCAAAAGCTCCTTTTCTGTGGTTACATTAAGGAAAGTTTCCTGCTGTCCCGCAAAGCTTGCATCAGGCAAATCCTCTGCTGTTGCCGATGACCTGACCGCAACGCTAAAATTCTTCTGGCTACCCTTAAGTTTCCTGTATGCTTTAAGTGTTTCTTCTTCAAGGGCTTTTGGTATCTTTGCCTTTAATATCGCCGTCCTGACCTTTTTCCCCCTCTCCTGAAGGTTTCTTATATTTTGGGTGTCCAATCCCTTTAATATATCCTTAATCACCCCTCCAAGGTTATTCTCCTTTATAAATAAGTCGTAAGCGTCTGATGTTGTGGCAAATCCGTTTGGAATCCTTACGCCTTTTTTGGAAAGCTTATTATACATTTCCCCAAGAGAAGCATTTTTTCCTCCAACAATCGGGACATCCTTATTTGAAATTTCTGAAAACGGCATTACAAGGCGCATAACAGTATAGCTTATATATTAATATATCTCTAAAATTTAATCCGCCTTGTTTTTATTTTGGCGCTCTGGCTGTTCTTTCAGGGCGATCTGTCTGAATATTGCTATAAGGGCACCTCATTTAAAATATATATACCTTCGGATAGTTAGTTATGGAAGGAATAAAACCCGATAATGATCTTAGGGAATATTGTAAAATTATCGTTAGCGATGGGCTCAGGAACTGCCAAGAGATTTTTGGTGAAGTAGACCCTCAGTAAGCATATACAAATGCCAATAGGAATTGTAAAGATGGGAGTATAATATATGAGGAGATGGAACTAAATATTAGAGAGCTATACACAAACACACTTTTTTCACTCAGAAACGGGATAGGGTGCGCTCTGCTAAGGGCCGGGGATTTAGAGTATTTAGCCGACCTTTGTGAATTATCTCGTTACTTAAATATACCTGCCTCTAAAATATGCCCTATTTTTGATAGCGTTGCGGAGACCTGCCTCCGTCTCAATTTAAATGATGTGCCGGGACTAACTGAAGTGGATGGGTTGTCAGAACAAGATAGGGACAACTCTAAGAAAAATTTAGAGCAGATTAGAGAAACTTATGAGCTCTGTATTCATAGCGCAATGCTTGGGAAGGATTTTAATTACAAGGAGTTTGAAGAGCATCTGAGTTCACTAGAAGCAATATACCGGATAGGCCAGACTACAAGCCCTGAAGCAATAGCCTGAAGTTAAATTAGGCGGGTTTTAGCCTTCAAGAAAATAGCCTAAGGCACCTTTAAAATCCCTTTCTTAAAGCACTGCTCAATTTCCTCCTTTGTTATCTCTTTTAATTCCCCTTCCCTCATTTTTCCAAGCTTCAGGCTCCCTATCCTCGTCCTTTTAAGCCGGATTACCTTATAGCCAAGCTTTTCCATCACTTTTCTCACAATCCTGTTTCTTCCTTCGTGAATCGTTATCTCAACGGTTTTTGGGTTTTCAAGGATTCGGGCAAGCGATGGCTCAACTTTTCTCCCGTCAATAAAAACCCCATCTTTGAGCTTTTGCAGGGCAATTTCATCCATCGGCTTTCCAAGGACCGCTTTATAGGTTTTCTCCACCTCAAAACGCGGATGCATTATCCTGTTTGCAAGCTCGCCGTCATTTGTGACAATTATTAGGCCTTCAGAATCATAATCAAGGCGGCCGACAGAAAAAAGCCGCTCTTTTATCTCAAACTTTTCAAGGAGGTCGGCGATGCAGGGCCGCCCAAACTGCTCTTTCATCGTTGAAACATAGCCTCTCGGCTTATAGAGCGCCAGATAGAGCTTTTTTTCAAACCTCAGGGGAACTCTGTTTACAGTTATTTTGTCGGTTTTTGGGTCGGCCTTGTCGCCAAGCTTTGCAATTTTTCCATTCACTTTTACAGCCCCCCGCTCTATAAGCTCTTCAGCCCTCCTTCTTGAGCATATTCCTGCCCTTGCAATCAGTTTTTGAAGCCTCTCTTCCATAATTAGAGATTGTTTTTTGAAAGGTGGCTCACCTGTAAAGAGGTTTAAATACTTTAGGATAGTATATTATGTTTAAAGATAAATACGCAGGGCTACTGAGTTGCATTGTAAGTGGCACTGTTGAGTCAGTTAATGAATGGCGAGCATTTAACAACGCCTGCGAGCCTCTTTTCTATGGTATTATCCCAAAAAAAGTGAATGAAGCAAAGGAACATTTGAATAATCTTCCTAAGGGCGCCCGTGGCCATTTGGAAGACCGCTTGATAAAAACAATATATGACTCTGCGTATATGGATTTGAAGTGGGCAGGTATAGGGTTATCTAAAGGGAGAGTTTTTATAGACTGTGATCAGCTTAATATCAGAGGATTAACTTACTATCCGGATGAAATTTTACTGACGCTATCTCATTATGACTGTTTCGACGAAACTAAACACTTTACGGAAGACCGGAAATTTACTGAAGAGGAGATGGAGGCATATGGGGAATTTTTTGGGAAGACCCTACGGCATACTTATGACTCGCTGGTGGAGAGGCATATGTCCAAGAGGAGGGCGGTGCCAGAACTCTCAGAAGGCTCAAATAGGTATGCACTAAATATTTTAAATATCGCCCATAAGAGAGGTTTAGAAAACGAACAAAATATAGTAAAAGAGTATATTGACAATCGTGTCCTTTCAATAAAAGGGGGCGATTTTGATCATACACTAGATGCCTTAGAAGTTCTTGGCAAGTTAGAGGGTAAAGAGATATTAACCAGACAACAAGCGGATACTTATAGGAGCCTGCTAAGGACCACATTAGAAGATGCAGGCTCAAAAAGGGTTGATGAACTGGAAGTTGCCCGTAAAGAAGTGGAAAGTTACTATATGGACATAATGTATACTTTCCGCCACAAGCGGCCGTAAAGACATGGAATGTTACTATAAGAGCATATTGTCTAAACTTTGAGATATTTGACATGAATACAAAATTGCGGGAGAACCAAATAGTCATAGTAATTTATCTGCCGTTCAGAACTTTTTTAGGCATAAGCTAGCCCTAATTTTTAAAGGATAATATAATCCAAATTATAGTCTTTGCCTAGAATACAGCCCATGCAAAGCCGCCCCGCTTTTGCGATTATAAGAGAATTTGTGAGTTCTGAGCGGTATGCTCCGGTTACAAGGACATCTTCGTCCTCTTTTAGTTTCCCTGTTTCAATCAAAAGCCTCGCCCCTCGCCTGACCCCTTCAATAAATGACTCAAAATGCCCCGTCAATACGCCCTCTATCCCGTAGAGAGGCGCCATCTTCCTTAAAACCTCTTCATTAGGCACCAAAGCATAGATTTTTGCTGTGGGGCGGTGCCTTGATACAAGCTTGGCCGAAAAACCCGTCCTTGTCGGAATTACGATTTTTCTTATCCCCGCCTCCTTTGCGGCGTCAAACGCATATCGGGCTATCATATCGGGGGCTGTTGGAACACCCAAAAGCTTTTGCTTCTCCTCCCTTCCAACCGACTCGGACTCCGCCGCAATCTGGGCCATCACATGGACCGACTCAACAGGGTATTTTCCGCTTGCAGTCTCCCCTGATAGCATAACGCAGTCAGTTCCGGAGAATACGGCATTTGCGACATCACTTATCTCCGCCCTCGTCGGCCTTGGGGAAGCTACCATAGAATGGAGCATTTCAGTTGCTACAATGCAATATTTCCCGTATTCATTTGCCATATCCACAATCTTTTTTTGCAGAAGGGGGACTTTTTTGAAGTCAACCTCCACGGCCAGGTCTCCGCGCGCAACCATAACCCCGTCAGAAACCTTAATTATTTCCTCAAGACTCTTAATGGCCTGAGCAGTCTCAATTTTTGCCACAATCCCCACATTTTGGGCTCCAATCTCGGACAAAAGAAGCCTTAAGCTGATAATATCTCTTGGCGAGCGGACAAAAGATGCCGCAATATAGTCAACGCCCATGCTCGCCCCAAGCTTTATATCCTCAATATCTTTTTTTGACAGTCCGGGAAGCTTGAGGTCGCATCCGGGAACATTCACTCCTCTCCCGGAAGAGATTTTTCCTGAAGTAATTGCCCTGCATATTATATCCTCGCCCTCAACAGATTCCGCCACGAGCTCAATCCGCCCGTCATCAATAAGTATCTTCTGCCCGGGGGCTATATCCTTGTGAAGCTCTTTATAATTTATCGAAAAACAGCTTGCGCTTCCCGAGACATCCTTATTTAAAATAGTGACCGCCGCCCCTTCCTCTATATAAGCCTCGCTTTCAAAATCCCCGGTCCTTATCTCAGGGCCTTTTGTGTCCAAAAGAATCCCAATTTCAGGGGTTGTCTGCCTTACCAGATTTATCAGCTCTCCATGGGATTCATGCGTTCCGTGGGAAAAATTTAGCCTTGCAACATTCATTCCTCTTGAAACCATCTTCTTTAGTATTGTTGCGGAGTTGCTTGCCGGGCCAAGCGTAGCAATAATTTTTGTCCGCTTCATTTTAGCACCATTACTTTTATAGAATCTTTACTAAATATCCCTAAAAAACCCTATATCCAAAAAGCTTATCCTTACGGATGAAATTATGGAGGCAGGCGAATCTTTAGGCAAAACAAAAAAAGCAAAGGTCCTAGTGTTTGGCACATTTGACATTTTTCACCCCGGCCACGAGTTTTTCCTAAAAGAAGCGAAAAAGAAGGGGGATATTTTGGAAGTTGTAGTCGCGCGGGACAGAACGGTCGAAAGAGTCAAGGGGCGCCTGCCGCAGAATAACGAGAACGCCCGCCTCGAAAAAATCCTCTCCCTTGAATGTGTGGATAATGCGATTCTTGGCAATCTAAACGACCCCTATGAAATACTCTCAGAGTTGAAGCCGAATATGATTGTCCTAGGATATGACCAGTTTTCTTTCACAAGGGACCTGTCAAAAGAGCTCAAAAAGAGGGGGCTTAATTCAGAAATCCTCCGTCTAGACAAAAGCTTTCACCCGGAAATTTACAAGTCCTCAAAGCTTAGGGAAGTCCTGATTTTACCTAACTTGCCCTAAAAATACCCTATATTCCCTCTGATTTCAGGGTATTCTTAAATCCTAACTAACATATATAATGGAAATACACCTTGTTTTTGCAATGCTTGGGATAATAATAGTCTTAGGGTTCATCGGCGACCTGGTGTTTCGCAGGACAAATATCCCTGATGTTGTGTGGCTTATATTTTTTGGAGCTTTAATAGGTCCGGGGCTTGGCCTTGTAAGCTCAGCCACCCTCTCAGCAGTCGCCCCAATCTTTACAACTTTTGCCCTTATATTTATCCTTTTTGAGGGCGCGCTTCACCTAAAGATTAAGGAAATATTCAAGGGGGTTTATAGGGGCTCAACCCTTGCCTTAGTAAACTACATTGTAAGCGTCATTGTTGTCGGGGCGATTGCCTTATTTTTCGGATTTACCCTTATCCAAAGCCTTGTTCTCGGGGCAATTCTTGGGGGGACATCCTCAGCTGTAGTGATACCCATAATGAAAAAAATCAATACCTCTAAGCCCACCGTTTCCTCGCTTACAGTTGAGTCTGCGGTAAGTGATGTGCTCTGCATTGTCGGAACCCTTGCAATCCTAAAAATTCATCTTCTCGGTTCGCTGAATGTCCCCACCTTCCTTAACGGGCTTTTTGATGTATTTGTTGTGTCCCTGTTCATTGGGGCGGTGGCGGGATTTCTTTGGCTAAAGCTTCTAAAAAAGCTCAACCCCTATGCGAAGTCCTATATGATTACAATTGCCTTTATGCTATTGCTTTTCAGCTTTACTGAGTATGTAGGGAGCAACGGGGCAATGGCCTGCCTTGCTTACGGCCTTGTTTTAGGGAATTCAAGAAAGGTTCTTGAGGCGGCGGGAGATGGGGAAGTGACAGGCCCCACAATAAAAGCCCCGGAGATGTTTTTCTATGAGGAAATTTCCTTCCTCGTAAAAACATTTTTCTTCGTGTATATAGGAATCCTTTTGCCGGTTACTTCTATTTTACCCTACCTTATAGCAGGCGTTATTGTAGTCGCCCTATATCTGGCGCGCCCTATTTCAACAATGGCCCTTGGAGACAAGTTTAACTTCGATGAGCGTGCGATTGTAGACAGCCTAATCCCAAAGGGGCTTGCGGCGGCGGTCCTTGTCCAGGTTGCAGCCCAAGACGGAATAGGGGAAACTGCCCTGCTCTCCTCTGTTGTAATGGCAACAATCCTCATCTCAATTCTTGCAAGCACTATATTTGTGTTTTTGGCTGAGCGGAAAAAATTCAACGGCCTGACAAACATTTACCGACGAAAAATATTCAAAAAGGAGGATGCCCCTTTCTGCTCTTTTCCCCAAAAAGATAGCCAAACTAAAGGTCCCGCCCCTTCAGAGAAGCTAAAGAAACCCGCGGATAGGCCAAAGTAACGCCTATTTTGCGGATTAGAATCATTTTAGCCTTTTATTCAGTTTAATTGCCAGATTGAGAAATTAAGAATTGCCGCAAAACTCACCCAAAGAATATAGGGGATGAGCAAATAGGCCGCCCTTCTATCTATTTTATTAAACTGCCAAATTGTCGCGGCGATTGCCGCCCAAAGAACAAGGATTTCTGCAAAAGCAAGACCGGGGCTTTGAAGGCCGAAAAACAAAATCGACCAGAGCGCATTTAACAGAAGCTGAATTCCAAACAAATATGCTCCCTTTTTTATTTCAGGCTTATTTGCCCCCTTAATTAACACCAGATAGAGAGCGATGCCCATCAGAGTAAAAAGAGTTATCCAAACAGGGGCAAAAAGCCAGGCCGGAGGATTAAATGCCGGCTTGGCAAGAGAGGCATACCATGTAGGGATTGCGGGGGCTGTAAAAAAAGAGCCTAAAATTCCGGCGGATTGGGACAGAATAATTGAAAAGATAAGGAGAGGGTAATTAGCCTTTTTTTTATGCCCCATGAAATTAAACAGCCCCATAAAACTATGCAGTAATGCAGTATATATGGCTATCTGCAAGGTTTAGGATGTCTTTAGGGGTTACAAGGGGCAGAGATTGGGATATCCAAAACTCTTAAACTTCCCGGATACGAGACCCTTATATCAGCACCTTCACAAAATTCAGACTTAGGGATAATTACCAGATTACCTATCGTTTCATTAAACCGGGATGCCGAAATTCTGGCATCTCTCAAGACCCCATGAGGGATATATATCTCTATATCCATCGTTACTCTATCAAGTTCGGCATATTCTCGCTGTTTAAGAGATTCTAACTTTGAGCCATAATCATTAGGGTCAAATGGGTGAGTCCTATGGATCAATACTTTATTTTCGGCATCATATCTTCCTCCTATAATACCTCCTCTTTCTAGTATCCCCCAATCTTCCCAGCTAAGACCTACTTCAATATTTAATCGTCCTTTCTTATCTATCCTCATAAATACAAGGGTTTGATTAACCTTAATAAATTTATAGGAGAAATCCTGTGCCTGCGCCTCGCTTCGGCTTTTTTTCTTGCAGAAAAATCATAACCGGAATCGCTCGACCCAAATTTTGCCTTGGCGCTCTGGCTTGTAAATTATTGGTTAGCAGAAACTTCGCCAAATTCCATCAGTTATCTGCCTAAAATCTTTCTCTTGCCTTCTTTTCTATACTCAAAGTAGGAATAAGCCACCAGATAAGCCGATGAGAATAAAACAGGGACAATCACAAGCAGATAGGCATAGTTTTGGGCTAAAACCCCAAATAAAGCAATAATACCTGAGGTCTTGAACATTTTACTGCCAAGCTTATGCGTCTTATTCCAAACCTTCTCACTGCTTATTGTCCAAGGGGTCCTTATCCCTATAAACCAGTTCCTTTTGGCATTTTCAAGCAAAATACCTATATAATAGAACAAAAGCCCCATTGCAGGCGCCATCATCAGACCCATGTTAAACCGGTAACCCAAATTCCACACAAGGGTCAATACATAGATATAAAGCAAAAAACCCGAAATTAGCAGGATTAATCCGTCATAGTATTTCCTGAACTTGTCAATATTCTTTTTTAGGGGGTCAAGCTTGGGAACCAAAAACATCAGGAACAAAAGCCCGACAAGGAGGAGCGGCATTAAAAAAACGCCCCAAAACTTTGACATGTAGCCGTCAACCTCTCCTGAGGCATTCCAATGGCTTGCCATGGGGTCGGGCATCTGCGGATACAGAACAATTCCCAGCAAAAAAGCCAGCGCGACTACAACTATCGGGGCAAATTTAACCGAACACATACACTTAATACGAAGCATGAATATATATTAATGAGGGTTGATTACGAAATGGAGCCTGAAGAAGATGGGTGGTGTTATGTCTTAGTTGCATATAGAAGGAGGGGAAGGGAAGAAGTCTATATCTACCAGGATTCTAGAGACAGCTATTGCCCGCTTATATGCCGAACGACAGGCACAATCCAAATCGATAAAAACTTCGGGCTGAATAACCATCCTGAAGGGGTTTCCCATATTTGTCCAACTAAGGTAGATGATGACTTATATTTCGAACTCGATCTCGCAACCAAAAAGCATGCTTTTGGCGACGAAAAAACGGAGCTGCTTTCAAATTTCTTTGCGGCAGAAGCATCAATATACGGCTGTTTTGTAGGAATCCCTAAAGGGTACCTTATAGACTGGATTGAGAGGGGATTTACCGGCTTGTCTGAACTTGAGCCAAAAGATATTGGCCACGCTTTGAATTACAAAGACAGAGCTTATGGCAACAAGCCTCATTTCAAAGAAGTTCATATTCTGGGAATTGCCTATATCGTGCCTTCAAATATACATGTTTCTCCGAGTACGGCCTTACTTGCTGAACAAGGCATTATCCGCTTCCCTGAGCAAAGACAGAGAACTTTTAGTGAAGCCTCTGTAAATTAGCCTTTCTCCTAAACTTCACACTCAACGGCTTTCAAATTTCTAAAGTCTTAAGTTATGGCAGAGAAAGATTATTACAAAATTCTTGGAGTTGAAAAAAACGCGTCCCAGGACGAGATTAAAAAAGCCTTCAGAAAGCTTGCCCGAAAGCACCACCCGGATGTTGCGGGGAAAGGAAGCGAGGAGAAATTTAAGGAGATTAACGAGGCATTTCAGGCGCTGGGAAATGAGAAATCCCGCGCCCAGTATGACCAATACGGAACAGCAGAGCCCGGCGGGGGCGGTTTTGACTTCTCAGGGCAGGGTTTTGAGGATATATTCTCAGACTTCGGGTTTGGGGACATTTTCAACATATTTACGGGAAGAGGAAGGCGAGAAAACGGGTTTGGGGAAGTATCGGGCGCTGACTTAAGATATGACCTAGAAATTACTCTTGAGGACGCATTTAGCGGGCTTGAGAGAGAAATCGAGTATATGTCTACCGCTGAATGCAAGGACTGCAAAGGCACGGGAGCAGAAGGCGCAAAAGAAGAGCCCTGCCCTGATTGCAGGGGGCAAGGCCGGGTCCGAAGGATACAAAGAACCCCCTTCGGCCAGTTCTCAAGCATTTCCACATGCCCCAAGTGCAGGGGAAGGGGAAAAATTGCCAAGTCTGCCTGCTACACCTGCGGAGGGCGGGGGGTTGTCCAGAAAAAAAAGAAAGTCACAGTCAAAATCCCCGCCGGAGTTGAGCACAACTCTTACCTAAGAGTAAGCGGACAGGGAGAATCGGGCCTTCGGGGCGGAAAACCCGGGGACCTGTATGTTCTTATAAGGCTAAAGCCGCACGAGAAATTTGAAAGGCGGGGCGACGATTTATTTTGTGAAGAGAAAATTAGCCTTGCGCAGGCAATTTTGGGGGATGAAATTGAGATAAAAACTATTGACGGAAAAGCAACAATGAAGATTCCAAAAGGGACGCAAAGCCACACACTATTCAGGCTTAAGGGCGAAGGGATGCCGACTTTGAAGGGAAGAGGCAGAGGGGACCTTATACTTAAAGCTGTAGTAAATATTCCCAAAAAAATCTCCAAAAAACAGGAGGAGTGTCTCAAAGACTTTGAAAAAGAAGGCAAAAAGGGAATTTTGGACAGAATGAAAGAATTGGTTTAAGCGGAGAATAGAGCGGCAAAATGAGGGGTAAATTAGCCTAAACTTTCTATTTATTAGATTATGAAAGGAAATATTTCTGAAGGCCCCGACTCTGATGAAGCTGGAAGAGATAGTTCGCCCAAAAACCTTAAAAAAGATGAAGCAGGGGGCAGGCTTAGCAAAAAGATAAAATCTCTTGAAGCCGAAGTTAATGAGGCAAAAAGCCTTGCAGAAGAGAGGCTCAGCCAAATGAAGTATATGCAGGCCGAATTTGACAACTATCGAAAATGGTCCGAGAAGGAAAAAGCAACTTTTGCCAAAAATGCAAACCTTAAGCTGATTAAAGATATTTTGCCAAGCCTTGACGAATTTGAAAGGGCAGTTTTTGTCATAAGCGATGAAACCTCAAAAAAAGGCCTTGAGATGGCTGAAAAAAACCTCTTTAAAGCCCTAAAAAGTCATGGATTGGAAAGAATTGATTGCCTGGAAAAGCCCTTTGACCCCTACCTTCACGAAGCGATCCTAAAAAAGGAGTCTGACAAGGACGAGGATTTAGTGATTGAGGAAATCCAGCCCGGATGGATGCTAAACGGGGAAGTGATAAGGCATTCCAAAGTGGTTGTTTCCGGCGGAAGAACATCTTAAGCCGGCTCTAAAAGCACTTAAAAATTTTCTCCCTAATTATAATGTATTAACAATGGCAAAGGAAAAGATTATTGGGATTGACCTTGGAACTTCAAACTCTCAGGCGGCAGTAATGATTGGCGGAAAAGCCACGATTATCCCGTCAGCCGAGGGCGCGACAGTTGCCGGGAAAATGTTCCCTTCCGTTGTTGCAATAAAAAAAGACGGCCAGCTTCTGGTAGGCGAGCCTGCAAGGAGGCAGGCGGTCACAAACACTGAAGGCACGGTTTCCGGGGCCAAGAGAAAGATGGGCACAAGCCACAAATACAAGATTCGCGACAAGGAATATACCCCCCAGCAGATTTCAGCCTTTATCCTGCAGAAAATCAAAAAAGACGCGGAGGATTTTTTGGGCGAACCTGTCAAAAAAGCGGTAATTACCGTTCCAGCTTACTTTAATGACAACCAGAGGCAGGCTACAAAAGACGCCGGAAAAATTGCGGGGCTTGAAGTTGAGCGCCTTGTAAACGAGCCTACAGCCGCAGCAATGGCCTATAATATAGACAAGTCTGAGGAGTCAAATATACTTATTTTCGACCTTGGCGGCGGAACCCTTGATGTTACTGTAATGGAATTCGGGGACGGCACTTTTACAGTCCTGTCAACCTCCGGGGACACAAGCTTGGGCGGTCGGGATATGGATGAGACTCTTACAAATTATATTGCGGAGGAATTCAAGAAAAAAGAAGGGATTGACCTAAGCAAGGACAAAACTGCGATGCAGAGGGTGACTGAAGCCGCTGAGAAGGCAAAAATTGAGCTCTCAGCAGTCTTTGAGACAGATATTAACCTTCCGTTTGTTTACTCTGATGACAAGGGCCCAAAAAACCTTGAAATGAACCTGACTAGGTCGAAACTTGAAGAGCTTATCAGCCCTATAATAAAGAGATGCGGAGAGCCGATTGAGAAGGCCATAAAAGACTCAAAGCTCTCAAAAGACAAGATAGGGAAAATTGTGCTTGTCGGAGGCCCTACAAGAATGCCTGTTGTCCAGAAGTTTGTGGAGGATTTCGTGGGCAAAAAGCCTGAAAGGGGAGTTGACCCTATGGAATGTGTGGCCCTTGGGGCCGCAATACAAGGCGGAATTCTTGCAGGAGAGGTAAAAGACATGGTTTTGCTTGATGTTACCCCGCTTACCCTTGGAATTGAAACCCTTGGGGGGGTTATGACCCCGATTATTGAAAGAAACAGCACAATTCCAATCAAAAAAAGCAAAGTTTTCTCAACTGCCGCCGATATGCAGCCGGCAGTAACGGTCCATGTTTTGCAGGGCGAGCGGCCGATGTCAAAAGATAACACAAGTTTAGGGGAATTTAATCTATTGGGCATTCCGCCGGCCCCAAGAGGCGTGCCCCAGATTGAAGTAACATTTGACATTGACGCAAGCGGGATTTTGCATGTTTCAGCCAGAGACAAAGGAACAGGAAAGGAGCAGAAAATCACAATTACCGCCTCTACAAAGCTGGCGGATTCCGAGATTGACAAGATGGTCAAGCAGGCAGAAGAGCACGAGGAAGAGGACAAGAAGAGAAAAGAGATGGTTGAGTCCAAAAATGAGCTTGACTCAATGGTCTACCAGACCGAGAAGCTTATTTCTGACGCCGGAGACAAAATTCCTTCCGAACAGAAATCCGAAGTTGAGACCGCCCTTAAGTCCTCAAAGGAGGCGCTTGCAGGCGAGGATTTGGAGAAAATAAAGGCTGAAACCGAAAAGCTAAAAACCGCCCTGCAGGCCGCAGGCTCATCAATCTATCAGGCGGCGGCTGCAGCGGCAGGGCAGCAACAGGCAGGAGCGCAGGAAGAGCCAAAGGAGGAGAAAAAGGGCGATGAGAAAGTTGTTGATGCGGACTTCAAAGTTGAGGGCGAGGATAAAAAAGAGGATAAGGAGAAGAAATAAACAATATCCACTAAAACAGATTGAATTTTTGTTTTGCTACGGCACCGGTAATCAAGCCTGAGCCAAAAAGCGCCTTAATCATATTCCATAAACTTTCTTCAGGACCGGGAACTAGCAATCGTATAATGATTCCCAATGGAATCCCCGTGTCAATTCGTGGACTAATGGACCAAATGCGAGTAAAATATACGTGGATATCGCAAATAAAGCAACAATCTTCATTAATTTACGGATAATACTGCGACTCATTATAACAAAAACTACTGATTAATAAGCTTACATCTAAGCCAAACTGTCCCTAAAGCCATTTTAACCCAAAATAATTATGGACTTTGACCCTGTGGAAATTGTCAAAACCCGCTCGAAAATTGAGGAATTCAACCCGGTGCAAAAGCTCGCCCTTGAAAACGGGCTGATTGAGGGCAAAAGCCAGGTTATATCAAGCCCCACCGCCAGCGGAAAGACAATTATTGGAGAACTGGCAATAATCAGCAATTTCCTGAAAAAAAGGGGTAAGTCAATATATATAGTGCCCCTAAAGGCCCTCGCATCCGAAAAATACCACGACTTCAAGGAAAAGTATGAGGATTTGGGGCTTAAGGTCGGAGTAACAACAGGCGACCTTGATTCCGCCTCAAACTACCTCGAAAAAAAGGACCTGGTAATTTTGACCTCAGAAAAGCTCGACTCGCTAATCCGCCACAAAGCAAGATGGCTCTCAGAAGTTGCCTTAGTTGTGGCTGACGAAACTCACCTTTTGACCGACCCCTATAGGGGCCCGACCCTTGAAATCGTCCTCACTCTCTTAAGGGAAATGGTCAGTCCTCAAATTATCGCGCTCTCGGCCACAATTTCAAACTCCTGCGAACTTGCAGGCTGGCTTGGAGCCGAGCTTGTTGAAAGCGACTACCGGCCGGTCCCCCTAAAAAAAGGGATATTTTTGCCATTTCAGATTGTCTTTGAAGACGAGTCCGAAGAGGTTGAGTGCGAAACCGTAAATGACCTTATTAAAAAGGTTGTTGCAAAAGGAAAGCAGGCCCTGATATTTTTCGCCTCAAGGCGCAATACCGAAAGTTTTGCAGAAAAGCTTTCATTGGAATTTCCAAGAATAGAGGGCGATTTGCCGGAAAAGGTCCTAAAGGCCTTAGGAAGCCCCACAAGGCAGTGTAAAAGGGAGGCAGAATGCTTAAAGCGCGGAGTTGCGTTTCACCACGCCGGTCTTTCAAATTCCCAGAGACTTTTGATTGAGAAGGGGTTTAGAAATAACGAGGTTAGGGTAATCTGCGCCACAACCACTCTTGCGGCAGGGCTTAACCTCCCCGCTTTTCTGGTTGTAATCAGGGATATTCGGCGATTTGCCGGCGGCTATTCCCAATATATTCCAAACTTAGAAGCCCAGCAAATGCTGGGGCGCGCCGGCCGGCCAAAATACGACAAGAAAGGGCTTGCCCTGATTGCCGCAAAGGACAAGGACATGGCCTATGAATTGCGCTCAAAGTACCTTTTAGGTGAAATCGAGCCGATTTTTTCTAAGCTCTCAATGGAGCCTGTCTTAAGGGTTCAGGTTCTCTCACTGATTGCGGGGGAATTTGCCCGCTCACGCGAAAAGCTCCTCGAACTATTCTCAAAGACTTTTTTTGGGTTCACTTTCGGCGCTCCGATTGAAATTCAGGAGAGGATTGAGGATGTTTTGGAGCTTTTGGAGGAATATGGGTTTATCGATATAGGGGAATTTAGGGCAACCCTCATTGGAAAAAGGGTAGCTGAGCTCTATATTGATCCTCTTTCAGCAAAAAGGCTCCTTGACGCAATGGAAAAAATAGGGCCCTCAACTGAAGAATTTTTCTATGTTCAGGCAATTGCGTCCTGTTCGGAGCTCCAGCCTCTTTTGAGGGTTTCAGGAAAGGAATTTGAAGCTATGGATGAGTTTATCTTCAGAAATAAAGAGCAATTTATAACAAATGTCCCGACCCAGTGGGATTCAGAGTATGAGCTTTTCCTGCAATCGATAAAAACAGGCGGGTTTTTGTCGGAATGGCTTGCCGAGTCAAAAGAAGATGACCTTTTGGATAAGTATTCAGTAACCCCGGGAGAAATCTACACAAAAACAACCAATGCGGGCTGGCTTCTTTATGCCGCCTCGGAATTTGCGCGGCTGAAGGGGCTGGGCAGGGTTTCGGAAGAATTCAAAAAGCTGGAAGTTAGGATGAAGGCGGGAATAAAAGACGAGCTTTTGGGGCTTGTCTCAATCAAAGGGATTGGGAGAGTCAAAGCCCGCCGCCTTCACAATATCGGGGTGAGAAACTTCTCGGACCTGGAGAAGTCTGATCGGGGCCTTGTGGAAAGGATTGTCGGAAAGAAAACTCTGGAGAAAATTTTGGCAGAAAAAGAGGAATCTGTGTAAATATATTTAAAGATTACATATAGCTAAATATAGGTGAACCAAATATGCCAATTGAAATGAATATCTACAGGAATCCCGATGCAATATTAAAAAAGGTAAACCCACAACCGGATCCCGCGGAAACATACTGGAATAAGCCTGATTTTGACCGAGAAGAAGGATATGTTCCAAAAGGAGATTGTGACGATTGGTATAATCTTGATGTCCCTACAGGCCAGAGTGTTCGAGGAGGGGGGTCAGAGAAGCTTGTTGATTATGATGAGCCTAACCATCCCGGTTGTGGTCTACCAGACGATTCCGGTATTGTGGCTAGATTATTTGGCATGTAACTATTAATAGCTTCTTCTAAAATTATGATACTCCAAGCCTTGGGGCTGATAGATATTTTAGCGGCAATCCTTCTTTTATTCAAGCTCGAAAACCCTATTGCAATGTTTTTTGCGCTTCTCTTGCTCCTAAAAGGAGTCGGCTCTTTTGTCCCAATATTTCCGCCTTTCGAGTACCTAACCGTCCTTATGGCAATAATCGATATCCTTGCGGCAATCCTTATCCTTGTGGCTTTCGGATTTGCGGGCGGGCTCTCAAACCTGCTCTTTATATTCTACCTAGGAAAAGGCCTTTGGACGCTGGTATTCGGGTTTATTTTTAGCTAAACCTATATACTTATGTTTGAGAATATTAGGCTAAAGTCGCTTCAAAAAAAAGAGGACTATCGGACAAAAAAGAAGAAGGGCGATACCCTTCCTATCCACACGGTCCTGAGGATGTCAAAAAAGTTTGGGGCGGAAAGGATAAGTAAGGACGCGGCAGAGCTGATTTCAGAATATCTCTCTGATGAGTTTAGGAGAATTGTTGAGGATGCCGACAAGTTCTGCCGCCATGCCGGAAGAAAAACAGTTATGGCCGAGGATGCCCAAATGGCGATAAGCGGGCGAAAGAGGGCCTAATATGCTTCCAAACTGCATTGAAGGTGATTTGTGCGACTATTTTGTTAAAGAAGAGCTAAAAGGCATCAGCCTGACCTCCCCCTACTCCGCCGGGCTTATGGACACTTTCCCAACAATCTGCGCAGTTTCATCAAAGGGCCCCAATGGCCCGACCCCGATGGAAAAATATGAAGCCGGGCTTATTGAGGAGTTCGGCTCCTCAACCCTGCCCGCATTTCTTGCAAAGGGCTCAAAAGTTTTTTTAGAGGTAAAGCTTGACGGAAATACCCGCCTTGATGAAAAAAAAGAAGAAGAATTTGCAAAGGTTATAGCTAAGGGATACAGGATATTCATTATTGCCCCAAAAATCTTAATGAAAAAAAGGGAGATTAAATTGGAAAAAATTGATTGCTGTGAGCTTCTAGGAAAGGGCAAAAGCGCCCTCTGCGAAATAAAGGCTGTAAAATCAGCAATTTCTTCTAAATAGCTTAATTTGGCAGATACTATAGCCTCAAAATCCCTGTTTATTCCCTATTTCTTGTAAAATTAGGATAGATAGATATGCGCAAAAAGATGTGTGAAACAAAAGCCAAAAAATCGCCTATAATATCAAATTAATAACATTTAAGTCAACCAGCCCGTTTATTATAAACTGTATCCCCATTACTATTACAATCAGCCCCATAAACTTTTCAAGCAGGTTTATTCCGCCTGTGCCAAAAGCTTTCTGCAGAACCTTTGCGTTTACAAGGGCAATATAGGAAATTGTCGCAATAACGAGCGGAATTGTAAGCAGAGCTAGTTTTTCATTAATCCCGGGCGCCTGGCTCATCCACACTAAAGAGGTTGTTATCGCTCCCGGGCCTGAGAGCAATGGAACCGCAAGAGGCATTATAGAAATGTCGTCCTTCTTTTTTGATTCTCTTTGCTCCTCTTCTGACTGCTCTTTTGAGGAAGCATCAAGCATCCTAAACCCAAGCCTTGCTATCAAAAGCCCCCCTGCAATCTTAAAAGCCTCAATTGTGATGCTGAATGTGTCAAAAATAAGGTTTCCCGACACCATGAAAAAAATAAGGACTCCTGCGCTTATTATAACCGCCCTTTTTGCCATCTTTCTTCTTTTCTCATCGCTGTCGCGTCCTGTGAGGCTCAAAAATACAATAGCTGTGCTTAGAGGGTTGACTATAGCCAAAATCCCGATAAACGCCGCCCATATAAAAGCCGCTTCGATAATAGCCATAATCTAAGAGGGGTTATACTTAAAAATATGCCCCAAAACAGCAAAAGTTTATTTTCTGATTGGCGATTTATAAGGTGTGATAAGAAAGAATTGGGTTAAATGCCTCAAATAAGCTAATTTCTACATTAATTATGGCAGTTTACCGGACAGAATTTTTTGGAAACCCCACGCTCGGGTTGCTTGGGCTATGCGCAGAGGATGTGTGCTATCTCCCCCCCGAAATCCCCCTAAAACAGGCCGAAAGAATCGCAAAAACCTTAGGTGTACACACAAAAAAAATAATACTCTACAATTCCTACCTTATCGGGCTTTTTTCTGCCGCAAATGCCAAATATTTCTTTGTCCCGGGAACGGTTGAAGAGGAGGAAACCAAAGCTATTGAGGAAATGCCTTTAGGGAAAACCGTTATCCGAATCCAAAGCGTGCTAAATACTCTCGGGAACCTGATTTTGTGCAACGATAAGGGCTGCATTTTGTCGCCCTATTTCAGGGAAAAAAAGCACTACTTTGAGGAAAAGCTTGGATTAAAGACCTCTATTTCAACAATTTCTGACCTCCCCTTTCCCGGAATCGGCGCATATGCCACAAATAACGGTTGCCTTGTCCACGAAAAGGCCCTCGATGCTGAAGTTGAGATAATTGAAAAGACACTTGGCGTAAAAGTAGTTAGGGCGGAGTTTTATGACGGCTTTCCCGGAACCGAAATCCTTGCAAACTCAAAAGGCATTTTAGTCCCAAAAACCATTAAGGGGCAGGCAATGGCAGAGATTCAGGAAGCCTTAAAAGTGTTTTAGAGGGGATTTAATATGGGATTTGAAAAAACAGAGCAAAAATGGATTAAATATATTAATGCGCAACTTGAAGAGCCTTTATCAGACGAAAGCCTGGAGTTCAGAACATGGAAAAGATGTGTGGATATTAGGGATATAGACCTTTATCACCGAGTGGCGCAGTGCCTCCAAGAAAATGAATTAAATAGAGGAATCACCGGGATATTCTATCAGATGAGTGTCCCAAAATACGAAGGAGGCCCATGTGGCGATACTTGGACTGTATGTTTAGTTGGAAGACAAGATGAAGACTTTTTAGAAAAATATGGGAAACACTACGAAGTAACCGAAATTTAGCCCGAAGCCTAAATTAAGTCCGCTAGGGGAATTTGGCGGATTTTCCTGTTCTATGGCCTTTGGGTCAAGCAACTTCTAAAACTTAACTTAGATTTATAAACCTGCAAGACTTCGAAATAGTGAATTGCCCAATAGTCGGAACAAGAGAATTATTCTGCCAAATTGAGCCTAACACCACTCACCCAACTAAACCTCCCATAAATCTGCAATTAGCACTCCCTAAACGATTTTATAAGTGGCATTAAAACAGGCCGCCCTTCCTAATTGCACTGAGACCGCCTAAACTTCAGGGCAAAACTGTAGAAGTTTTCCTGATGGTCGAGCACTGAAGAAGTATTCCTTCGGGTTTTGCACATCTCATCAAAAAAAGTGTGCGTCTCGTTTCCGATAATGAACACTCCATCATCAATTTTGACCTTTAGGGCAGCCTTATTCTCGGGGTGAAACAATTTGTCCATTACTACTATTTGTTTCCAAACTATATATACTCTTTTTTAAGCTCTTGATTTAGAATTAGCCTAAAGTAGTCTAATCTTAAAAATACACTTAAATACACTTAAAAATACAATAACACTTAGGAGGGAACTGCCCGACCCTAATTACATTATTCGCTTCTGCTACTAATAAAGCTCCCCGTCTTCATCATCATCTCCCCGCCTCATCCAGTACATTATTGTGGAGATTAAAGCAATTATCAAGGCAAAGGAGCCGAGGGCAACAGTCACCCCGTTTGCGTTTATTACGCCTTCAGAAAGAATACTTTCCCTCTCAGGCAGGTTATCTAAAGTTTCGGCAATTACCTCCTTTAAGGTAGGCTCATCTATAACAAAGTCTAGCCTTTCCCTTGCGTCTGTCCCTTCCGCCTTAAGCAAAACTGCATAGCTTCCCGAAGAAAGGGGCTTGTAGGAAACAGCCATCTGTTTTTCCTCGCCGGGCTTAAACGGTGTAAGCTCTCCGGTAACTGTATCAATCCTCTTTCCATCAAGGAAAACCTCTGCAACAAGCCTTGTTGAATATGCGTTTTGGGCTGTATTTTTGTAGCTGCCTGTAAATTCTAGGTCCCTTTTGTATCTTGCTGTCCCCATTTCAGCAGAAAAAATGCCGCTTCTCTCAAAGGTCCCTGCAGGGTAAATTGTGTAATCCACCCTTTCTATAACATCCTTTCTTCCTGAAGACAGGGTAATTATAAGCAGGTAGGGCTTATTTGCATCAAGCCGGGAATTGTCCATATAAACTTCAACAGTCTTCCTCTCACCTTCCCTAAAAAGCCCAAGCTCTTCCTCAAAAACATAAATCGGCTCATAAGAATACGCATTTTGCGCCTCAACCTTAATTGACGGCCTCAAGTCCATTATCCCGGAATTGGCAAAAGTCAGGACAATCGGGGTGTAGCTTTTTGCTTCGCTTGGAAGGACAATTATAGTTTCAAGGTCTCCACACCGCCCCAAAGTGTTGTAGCAGGGAATATATTCCTTATCATTGTCTGTGTGGACGCAAAAGTCCCTTTGCCCCTCTTGAGTATAAAGGTCTCCATTATAGCATCTTTTTGAGTGAAGGCCGCACCTTACGCTCGGAAGCCCGTACTTCCTAATAACCTCCATCCTTGACTCGCAGTAGGTTTCAGGGTCGCTTTTCTCAAGAGTCAGATAAAGCGCCTCAATTTCATAAGAATTCCCTGTAATTGACTTTTGCTGCTGCTCCAAAACTGTATTTATCGGCTCAACCGCAGATTTGTAAAATTCTCCGAGGTTTGCATGCGCAATTGCCTCAATTGAGGCAAGAATTGACTCTTCCTCATTTCCTATATGGTCTCTCTCCCCAAGCCTGTATTTTGCGGCCCGGTCAAGGGCCCTAACTACATCGCTCATTGAAATTCCCCTTGCATCCTTTGACCAGTCCTTCTCCTGTGAGAGGACATATTCCTCAAGGGCAATCAGCCTTTCCTGCCCGTTTTGGTAAACAACATTAAGATAAGCTTCTCCGTCAATAAAAACCACCTGCTCGTAAGCCATATCATCATTCATGTAAATGCTAAAAATGCTTGCCGTCCCGTTTACACTTATCTGCTGTTGAAGGTAGGTGGCCTGAGCCGGAGCGGCTATGAATACAATAATAAGCAAACCCACAAGCGCTGCCTTTGCTGAAAATAATTTCCCGCCATGATAAAAAAATTGCTTCATAAGATATGCAGTTTGTTTATATATATGTTACTTTATGATAAATACTACAATAAGATTACATCTGTAATGCATCCATATTCTTCTCTTTTATGCCCGGATTTCTGGAACTTAATCAGGCTCCTCGACATACCGCTCGTCAAGAGTGTCAAACAATTTGTCAAATCTATAGAGCCGGTTTCTTTTTCTGTTCGGAAGCTCATTTACAATACCCATCTCCGTAAATGACTGCAAAAGCCTCATAACTGTTGTCCGATTTGTCTCAAGCGCTGTTTCAACTACCTTTCTTGAAAAAATCGGCCTTTTGAAAATTAAATCAACAAACATAAGGGAATAAGGGGACTTTATTGTTGCGGCCTTGCTTTTTGTCTCCTCATAAAGGGCCATCATCTCATATATTGTCTTCTGTGTCCTTTTGCACTGGGCCTCAACTGCTGTAAGGAAAAACTTAAGCCAACTTAGGTAATCATTATCCCTTGTTACCCTCCAGAGGCACTCATAATATTCATCCCTGTTTTCCTCAAGATATTCGCTGATGTAGAGAATCGGGTAAGGCAGAAGCTTTTTCTTGTAGAGAAAAAGCGGAATTAGAAGCCGTCCAATCCTTCCATTGCCGTCAATAAAAGGGTGAATAGCCTCAAACTGGGAATGGATAAGCCCTGCCTGCACAAGCGGGTCCTTTTCGTCATGAACCATATACTGGCGAAGGTTTTCAAGGAAAGTGTCAAGCCGTTCTGATGGAGGGGGAACATACCTTGCTTTTCCAATAGAAGAGCCTACTTTTCCTATCCAATTCTGTATCTCGCGAAACTTGCCCCTATCTTTTTCCCCTCCCCTTACATCTGTCAGTAAAATTTCGTGCATCTTTTTTAGGAGCTCTAAGTCAAAATCCCCCTCCTTTAGTGCCTGAACCGCATAATCGAGGGACTTTCGGTAGTTAACCACTTCAGCCACATCCTTGTGGTCAGCCTCCTCTCCTGCTTCATATTTATACATATCGGTGAGGGTGCTCATCGTTCCTTCTATTTTGGAGCTTAAGGCCGCCTCCCTGTTTGCAAGCGGGCTGATTAAAAGGCAGGGATTTGGGATAATCCTAAAAAGCCCGGCAAGTGTCCCAAGTGAAAAAGCTGCTTTATTCAGAAGAGGCACAAGTTCGGTATAATCAATTTCAACAGGAAGCATCCGCAAATCATCCATAATTATCTGTTATTAATAAGTAAATCAGTTACATAAGTGCCGGATTGTGTTACTTATTTTAGTGAAAGTTACACAAGTGTAACTTATTTGAGAATTAGTTGCATAAAAAGCCTTAAGTGTAACTAAGGATTTGGTTGGTAACACAAGTGTAACTGAATATTTTCTTTGTTGCAGGTGTGTAACTAAGTTTTTGAGTAGTTACATAAAGAGCCTTAAGTGTAACTAAGTTTTTGGTTAGTAACACAGGTGTGACTAAGGTTTGGGTTAGTTTCAGAAGTGTAACTGAATATTTTCTTTGTTACATGTGTGTAACTAAATTTTGGATTAGTTACATAAAAAGCTTTAAGTGTAACTAAGTTTTTGGTTAGTAACACAGGTGTGACTAATGTTTTGGCGGGGCTAAATTAAATTAGGCCTTTCGGGACGACGATATAATAGTGCGCGAAATTATCCAACCAAAACCCTCAAGCTAAACCCCCGGACAA
>Ga0334889_1000215_pt1 | contig 96365 bp, 77 predicted proteins | sample GraSluR1_MG_2_FD_207222 | JGI IMG/M metagenome (GOLD analysis project Ga0334889, IMG submission 207222) | Sludge microbial communities from methane-producing bioreactor in Wageningen University, Netherlands - Granular Sludge_8_08-R1 | ecosystem: Engineered > Bioreactor > Anaerobic > Unclassified...
TATTTACCTCTTCATTATTATAAGCTTTTACGAAAACCTGTCCACCCCGTCAACCTTCGGTTGCCACCCCTCAAGAGGGAAATTAATTACTAATGCTTGTTTTAGCGTTTTTCCCAATCAATTTTCTATTGACCAACATTGTCATATGTGCTGTAACGCCGTGCATAGTGCAGCGTGGCTGTTACACTACATTAGAAACTAAAAACTTGAAGATTAAAATGTTTTTGCTTTCTGAATTTATGATTAACAATCATTTATTAAATTCTGAAATTATTTTACGCCAATCTTCCCAAGATACTTTTCTTCCCGGAAAATCTATGTTTTTCATTTGCCAGTAATTTTTTAACCAATTTTCAATATCATTAAGCATTACTTCTTCAAAACCTTCTTCAAGTTTTTCTTGAGTAGCCCACAAATAAACTCTGGCATCAGTTTTATCTCTTACTGGAGGGTATATATAAACACATCCCAAACATTCGCTTTCATCTAATGAAAGTACCGTATATGTAAAGGCTATTTTTGAATCAAATTCTTCTTGATGCTCTTTTAAATCATTATAATTTTCCTCGATAGTCATATCATCTTTTGGCCATGAATCATTGGACGAAAAAATTGTTCTAAGATGTTTTTTGCTACTCATTACAGCTTTATAATCTTTTTCCACATATTCTACAGTTAGTTTTTTTAATTTATAATTTTTAAATTCCTGTTCTTCAGGAATATTTAAATCTTTTTTTACAAAAATTTTTCTCACTTCCCTTTTTTAAAATATCATTAAATAATTATTTTTTAGTTTTTTATTCTCCGTCAAACTTATATCTAGGAAGAAATATATGTTTTTCTTTCATTTTAATCGTACCTTCTTCTAGCATTTTTCCAAGGTATTTTGTAATAGTTTCCCTTGTAGTTCCAATTAATTCGGCCAATTCTTGATGAGTAATTTTTTCTGATATCCATACTCCGTCATCTTTTTTTATCCCAAATGTTTCTCCAAGTTTTTTTAATTCAAAAAATAACCTTTCTTCTACACTTTTGAAAGCTAAATTTGTTATTTCATCATTAGCTTCTCTTAACCTTTCTGATAAAACAAATATTATTTTTAATGCAATCTGAGGATACTTGTTTATCAAACCATTAAATTTATTCCTTTCTATCACATACATAGTTGTCCTTTTTACAGCTTGTACTGAAGCCGATCGAAAATGCCCATCTATTAATGCCATTTCCCCAAATAAATCTCCTGCACTTAAAAACTTCAATATTTTTTCTCTTCCATCACTTTCGGTTTTAAAAACCTTCACAAAGCCTTCCAAAATAATATATACTGAATCTCCTTCTTCACCTTCCATCATTATTATTTCCTGTTTTTCATAAGTCTTTTTTGAAACATTTTTTTTTATGGCTTCTAATTCTTCTTTTTCCATATTAATAAATAACATCAATTCTTCTATATTTTTCATTAAAACATCAACTCCTTTATTTTTTTGATGTTTTTCTCTTCTAAAAATTGTATTTTTAGTCTTCTATATTAATGTTCTCAACATTTGGTAAAACAAGTATATCTTTCTTCAAATATGAAATATTATCTTTTTCTAAATGTGAAATCTTTATATAAAATGTTCTTTCATCCTGCTCATAATGAAATTTTTGAATTTTTACTTTCTTTTTATTTAAAATCTCAACTATATCTTCAAGCGATTCTTTTGATTTGACCTCAATAATCAACATATATTGATCTAATTTTTGCAAAAATGTAAATTCTTTCATCGTTACTATAAAAAAAGTAATTATAGTTCCGAAAATACCTATAAAATATTCCCCCACTCCGAAAGAAATGCCTATTGCCGAAGTTGTCCATAAAGTGGTCGCTGTTGTCAACCCTTTAATTTTATTTCTATTCTTTATTATTGTTCCCGCTCCTAAAAAACCTATCCCTGAAACTATTTGAGCGGCAAGTCTTCCAGGATCCCCAGTAGAAGCAGTAAAAGATACAATAGTTATAATACATGCCCCTAAAGATAATATCGAATGTGTTCTAACTCCCGCAGGTCGATTTATCTTTTCTCTCGTATACCCTATTATCATACCAGATACTGTAGCAAAAATTATCCTTATAATTATTTCTAATTTATCTAAAATATTAAAATGTATTAATTCTTTAAAAAATTCCATAAAAATCATCTCCTTCAATAAATAAAATTATATCATAAAAAAACTATCACTTGACAATTCTAAAAAAAAAAGTTATAATAGACTAACTAGTCTAAACCTTGAAGTCTATAAGATAAAAATTTTATTAGGAGGGTTAAAAATGATAGAAGTTAAAAATTTATCTCACCAATATCCGGGCAAAAACAATTTTGCGGTAAAAAATGTAAATTTTGAAATTAAAAAAGGGGAAATATTTGGTTTTTTAGGGCCAAGTGGTGCTGGGAAGAGTACTGTTCAAAATTTATTAATAGGCCTTTTAAAAAATCAGACAGGAATTATAAGAGTTGACGGAAAAGATATTTCCGATTTAAAAAGAGATTTCTTTGAAAGAATTGGTGTTTCGTTTGAATTGCCAAATCTTTATGAGAAACTTACAGGATATGAAAATTTAAAATTTTTTGCTGGTCTTTTCAAAAAAAAGTGTGAAAATCCAAAAATTATTTTAGAAAGAGTTGGATTAGGAGAAGCTACTAATAAAAGAGCTTCTGATTATTCAAAAGGAATGAAGCAAAGGTTAATTTTTTCAAGATCTATAATTAATGATCCTGACATCTTATTTCTTGATGAACCTTTATCTGGGTTAGATCCTTCTACTTCTAAAAGAATAAAATCTATTATAATTGAAAAGAAAAATGCTGGAAAAACAATTTTTTTGACTACTCATAATATGTTTGTAGCAGAAGAACTGTGCGATAAAGTTGCTTTCATTAATGATGGGAAAATAGTTGCTATGGATACTCCAAAAAATTTAAAATTAAAATATGGAAGCTACTCTGTAAAACTAGAATACAAAAAAAATAATAAATCTGAAAGTGAAATTATTTTTCTTGAAAATTCTGAAGATAAAGAAAAATTAAAAAATATTATTGATAACTATGAAATTATTACCATGCATACAAGAGAAGCTACCCTCGAAGAAATATTTATTAAACTTACGGGTAGGGGGTTAGAGTGATATGAAAAGATTTTTTAATTCTTTTTCAATGGATTTTTTAATAGCATTTAGAAATAAATTTATTTTAATTTCAATAGGTCTTGCTATTTTATATGCAGTTTTAGTTAATTGGGTAATACCTGAAAATATTTCTTTAGAAGAAACTTCCGCTTATTTTTATGATAATTCTTCTTCAAAAATATTTTCTCAAATTTTAAAAAACTCAGACAATGAACATTACTTTTTAAATAGCAAAGAAGAATTGTATGATACTTTATCAAAAGAAAAAAATCAACCCGGTATAATTTTTGAAGATAGTAATTTTAGAATAATTGCTCAAGGGTATGAAGATGAAAAAACTTTAAATATTATTGCTTCACAAATTGATATGATTTATTTGAATTTATCAGACGAATATATTCCTTACGAAACGCAGACTATTTTAATTAAGGGCGATTCAAAAAATTCTTTACCTTTTAATAAAAAAATGATCCCTATATTATTAGCAACAGATATTATTTTATTAGGTTTTATGTTCAGTGCTGTTATGCTGTTTCAAGAGAAAAAAGAAGGCGGGATTTATGCTTATAGAGTGAGTTCGGCTGGAACTATCAATTATTTGCTTTCAAAAACTTTCGTAAATTCTATTATAGGAGTTATTTTTGCATTTATCTTTTCTTTTTTGACATTAGGATTTACTATAAATTATTTTCAATTCTTTTTAATAGTATTTTTAGCGACTCTTTTGATGTCTGTATTAGGAATCCTTATAGGACAATTTTATGATTCTGTTTCAAATTTTGTTTATGTAATAATGTTAGCTGCTGGTTTTATTTTTATTCCTTTAATTCCTCTTTTTTCTGGTTCTCAAGGAAATATTTTATATAAACTGATTCCTTCTTATTATATATTGTTTGGCGTTGAAGAACTAATAACCAATGGTAGAATGCAAAATTTTTTAGAACCGGTTCTTTTTCTTTTTATTGAAATTATCATTATTTTTCTAATTACTATTTCAATTACAAAAAAAATTTTAATTAAGAGGTGATTTGATGAATAAAATAATAAGCCTTGTTAAAAAAGATTGGAAAAATTCATTAAATGATAAAATGACAATTTTTGTTCTTTTTTTTCCTATTATAATTTCAATTGTTGTAAGAATTTTTTTACCTTCTTTTGAAAATGCTTCAATAAAAATTTTTATTGATACAAGTGTTCCTAATAATAAAGTTGTTATGCTTGAAAATTATTTTGAAATTGAAAAGTTAGAAAATTATAATTCTTTAGAAAACAAAGTTAATAGTTATGGTGATAATTTGGGCGTCATCTTTTCTGAAAATTCTTTAAAGCTTGTATTAACTGGAAGCGAATCTCCTCATATAATAAACGTTGTAAAAAGTGTTTTAAATTATGTAAATCAAGATAAAAGTTTGAATTATGAAATAGAATCTTTAGGGATAAGAAGATCCGTAATAAGTGATGTTTTGAATACAGGGGTTCTCATTTTAATTGTTGGAATGGTTGGATTTTCAATGGGTTTTACGATAGTAGAAGATAAAGAAAGCAAGATGTTCAGTGCTATGGGAGTTTCGCCTATAATTTTATCCGATTATTTAATTTCAAAAATCATAACTGTTTTAATTCAATCTGCACTTTTCGCACTTATAGCTCAATTAATTCTGATAGGTCTTAACTTTAATTTATTTTCTTTTTTTATCATATTCATCTCTGGAAGTATGATGGGAATTTTCTTAGGCTTTGTTATTGGGATTTTTTCGGATAATCAAAATGCTGCAATCGCTGTTTCAAAAGTAACTATTTTTATATGTTGTATGCTACCTATGATTTCTTTTTTAGTTCCAGAACAGTTTCAAAAATTATTTTATGTGATTCCTGGTTACTGGGTAATGAAAGTTTTTTCGATAAGCATTTTAAATATTGAAGGTAACTTAATTTTAACTCTTTTTATCGCTTTAATAATACATTTATTATTTATAATTGCCTTAACGCCTAAAATGAAAAAAACTTTTAAAATAGGTAGACTATAAAGTAGGTGATTTTAATGAAAGAGAATTCTATTTTTTCTAAAAAAGAAGATTTAATAAATGCTGCATTGAATGAATTTGCAGAAAACGTCTATGAAAATGCTTCTTTAAATGTTATTATTAAAAATGCTGGTATAAGCAAAGGAACATTTTATTACCATTTCAAAAACAAAGAAGATTTGTATTTCTTTATAATGGATAAAGTAGTGAAAGAAAAACTTGAATATATTTCAGGAAATAGCAATAACAAGAATTTTGATTTTAATGATATATTCGAAGTTTTAAAACAGCAGGCAAAACTTGGTATTGAATTCGCTTCTAAATTTCCAATTTACAGCAGAATAGGCCAGAATTTTCTGAAAAATAAAGAAAATGAAATTTATTTAAAAGTTAAAAAAAGATTTTCAAAAGAATCAGATAATTTTTTTGAAATGCTTATAAAATCTAATATTGAAAATGGCAATTTGAGAAAAGATTTACCAACAGATTTTATTATAAAAATAATTTCTTTTATTTTTATTAATTCTGATCAAATAATGGAAGAGTTATTGGATTTTAATAATCTTGAAAAATCTTTAAACTATGTAGAACATCTTATTGAAACTTTAAAAAATGGCCTTTCTGATAAAAAATGACAGAGAATAAAATCTCTGTCATTTTTATTTTAATTATTATTTTTGATTCTATGAATTTTTTTGTGAGTTTATTAATTTAAAGAATTTGCCTTTTGCAAAGCATATTGAAATCCATATAAAAATATATTACAATTAAAATTTTAGTTTTTAAATCTTCTTTTTCAAAAGATAAAAAGAAAAACCTTTTAATTGAATAATTTTAACCGAAATATTTCTTTTTCAATACCTTTTGTAAGAATATCGATTTACTTGACAAAAGCATCATTTGCGGTATAATAATTTTACACAAATATAATTTTGTTGCAGACATGCAGAATTATGTGTACTTAAAATTAAAACTATGAAGTTAGAAAATTAATATTTTGATTAGGAGGAAATGTTGTGTTCACACAAATTAAACATGAGATTACAGTAAATGATTTAGCTCCATTCGGAAGCAGCGGTAGCTGTTTGGAGCTTTTAAAATTAACCGCTAACTAAAAGATTCAATAGCTATTGTCTTGCTTTCTTTATATTGAAAATTATTATAAAGGAGAATGACAATGAGCTTTTTTAAGGATATTATTAAACTGAGAAGTTTTGTTTTATTGTGGTTTGGGCAGTCTATATCTTCGTTAGGGAGCTCTATGACCATCTTTGCTATTACAATATGGGCATTTGAAAAAACAGGAAGTGCACTTACACTTTCGATATCTGGAATGCTTATTATGGCACCAAAAATGGCACTAGGACTTTTAGTTGGTCCGTTTATTGACAGGATGAACAAAAAGGCTATCATGCTTATTTCTGACATAGGCGCTGGGTTATGTACGTTAACATTATTTCTGCTTTTAAGAGCTGATTCCCTTGAAATATGGCATATATATAGCCTTAATTTTGTCAGCAGTATTTTGGGGAGTTTTCAATATCCTGCTAATGATGTCGCTGTCAGCTTGATTGTTCCAAAGAAATACTATATTAAAGCAAGCGGAATGCAATCTTTTTCAAGCGGGATAATCCAGATATTGTCACCAATTTTCGCTGCATTTTTGCTGGGATTTACTGATATGAGTTTTGTTATCATATTCGATTTTGTTACGCTTATTTTTGCTTGCTCAACACTTGCATTCTTTGTTAAAATACCTTTTCTTCGAAAAACAAAAGGGCAAAGGTTTAGCATCATGCACCATCTATTTGAGTTGCGGAGAGGCTTTTCGATTATATGGAATTCGACCCTACTAAAGAAACTTTTGATATTTATGGCTTTCATTAACTTTTTAGCTGGATTGACTTATTATAATATACTTTCCCCTATGATTTTGGCTCGATCGGGTTACAATGCAAAAGCACTAGGCTTTGTAAATGGAGCTATTGGGCTTGGTGGCATTATGGGGGGATTTTTAATTATCTTCATGCCAACTATGAAAAGCAAGGTAAAGACAATGTTTTTATATGCAGGAATATCGTTCTTTTTTGGTGATATTCTATTTGCTTTTGGCAATTCAATACGGACATGGAGTATTGCTGGATTTCTTTCTAGTGTTTTCATACCTCCCTTGGTTGCTAACGAAAGTTATTTCTGGCGCACCATAATTCCCATAGAAATGCAGGGATGTGCGTTTTCTTTCAGGTATGCGATTAAATCTGGCATGATTCCGGTTGGTATGCTTATCGGTGGCATTTTAGCCGATTGCGTTTTTGAACCATTTATGACGAATGAATCAAATCCTTTATCATTCATATTTAATAGCGGTAAGGGAATGGGTATGGCTTTGATGTTTTTGATAACAGGGATTTTGGGTACAACACTCAGTATAATGGGATTGTTTAACCCCTCGCTAGCGAAAGCTGAACAAGAAATGGAAGATGTTTCACATAAACAATAGCATAAGCGTTTTCTCCATTAAGATTATATCAAAATATTTATGTTATATGAACTACTATTAATGAGGATTAAATGGCATTGCTATTGGAGGAATCGGGAAATCCAGATTCTAATGATTGGAAGAAAAAACTAAGAAAAACCTTTGGAATTAAGGGCTAGAAAATAGCCTTTGATACTAAAGGTTTTTTTATCGTATTCCTGAAATACTTTTTATAGAATAATAAAAACAAGGTTTTGGGATATACTAAAAGTGATTATTGCAAAACTAGTTGAAAATCATATAAAAATATATTACAATCAAATTTTTGATTTTTAAATCTTCTTTTTTAAAAGATAAAAAGAAAAACCTTTTAATTGAATAATTTTAACCGAAATATTTCTTTTTCAATAGTTTTTGCAATAACCAAAAATTTGTAGTAAATTGGAATAAAACAAATCCCTTTTTAGATCGACATTTCTCTTTTAAACTTTTAAGCATTTATATTATTAACCACACTATTTTATATAAAATCTTATTTTTCTATAATATCTTGAAAAAGAATAGAATTTTTTTCAACACCTTCGTTTATATCTATAGTAATTTTAATGTCTGAAAAATGATTCAATTTTTCTTCAAAATTTTTTAAATCTTCAATTATATTTTCATATTTTTCAATTTCTTTTTTTGTTCCTGATTTTAATGCTATTTGATACAGCTTTTCAACTTTATCTTGATATGTAAGAACAAAATCTTTTCTTAGAATCGTTATCAAATCTTTTTGATATCTATGAAAATATATCAAAGCTTTGAAATATCCTTTTTCGCTTGTTAAAATCCAGTATATAGGTTTTTTGTTATACGTTTTTTTATGATCTGCAAAAAAATATTTTTTAAAATAATTTCGAATCACTTTATTATAATTTGTTTCTTTTTCATCTAATTCTTTAGATATAAAAGATATATTTTCTTCAAAATTCTTTTCTCCAAAAACATATTTTACAAAATCAAAAAATTTAACTACTACATCATTGTCAAAACATTCGTTTTCTAAAATAGCAAGAATATTTGACTGTAAAGGTTTATAATCAAAATCATTATATAGGTTTAATTTCCATTCTTTACTATGTGCATAAATAACTCCATTTTTATCTGGAGAGTATCTTCCAAAAACACATCCTACAAAAAAAGAAATAAAATTTTTTATTTCAGATTTTTTATTTACCTTTTTTATAGATAAATTTTTGTCTATAACTAAATAATTATCTTTTTCTTCTAATTCGTATATTTTATTAATAATTTGATTTATTTCTTCTTCGTTTTGCTTTAATTCTACTCTAACAGTTTTATTTTCAGTTTTTATTTTTTCAAATATATCGCTCATCTTTTTTGAATCATTTTTATATGTTAAAAAACGAGATGTTTCAAATTCAGGAGACGTTTCAAAATAATCCCAATCATTTTTTACAATTTCTATATTTGCTTTTACTAAATCGTTTATTCTCTCAAGAATAAAATTATCTTTAGGAATCTTATAAGGAATTTTTGCAATAGAGCCCGCATTAAAATCAACACTTGGAGATAACGCCTTTAAAAACTCTGCTCCCAAATTACTGTTTAATAATGCGAGGGTGTAAAAAAGCATACTTTTTTCTTTAACAAAACATGATGAACCTTTAGTATCAAAAACATATCCCATTTCTGTATATCTCGCATTGAAAGTGCCAACTGTTAAAGTTCCCCAAGTTATACTTTCTTTAAAATAATAATTTTTTGAAGGCAATTTATTTCCTTGATTAGAAAGAATATCATAATTTTGTTTATCGAAACGAATAACAAGTTCGTTGTTGCCATACCACTTTTTAAATTTCCCGCCTTTGTTATAAGGAGCGAAAAATTTTCCTGAATCATGAAATTCTCTTATGTTATAATAACCTCTTCCAATTTTGTCATACTCTACTTCATACCAATATTTTAAAAATGTTTTATTATCTCCTGTTGCAAGGCCTTGTCTTGAATCAGCAAAATAACTAAACTTTTTTTCTTCTGAAAAAATTTTCTTTATTCTATCATTTAACCAATAAGCTATCATATGATCTGGTAAATCTTTAAAATATTTAGATTTTGTTTTATAAAGATAATCCACTTTTTTATTTTTTATTGCTTCAAGTGTTTTTTCATTTTGAATTTCATATCCTTTAAAATCTGAAAGCTTGATAAAAGTACCTTCTTCTTCAGTAAAACTATTTTTTAAAACAAATGTACATATTGGAACTATTGCGTCACTAAAACTCGAATATTCTAATTGTGTTATCCCGAGAATAGTTTTTTCATTAATTATTTTTTCTCGCAACTTTTTGTATCTTGAATTAAACATCCAAACAAAAGGTGTCATAAAACCAAGATATCCATCTTTTTCAGCAAACTCAAAATTTCTATCTATAAAAGCAGAAAATAAATCAGCTTTAACTTCAGGATATTTTTCATTTAAAAAATCTCTTAAATTATTATTTATATTTTTTTTACCCATGTATGGAGGATTAGAACACACTATATTATATTTTCCTGAAAATGTTATAGCTATTTTCAATAATTTTTCTAAAAATAATAAGCTTTCTTTTTCTTCATTTTTAAACAATAAATCTTCCATATTTTCAATTATTTCTTTTGTTCTCAAAAGCAAATTTTTGTAATCATAATTTTTTATTTTTATCAATGAACCGATTTCTTTTGCATTAATAAAATTATCGAATAAATATTGAATAACTTCAAGTTCAGATTTTTCAAAATATTTTAAATAAAAAAACTCATGATTTTTATAATCACTTGTTTTTGTATCTTCTACAGAATAAATATTTAAATCAAACTTTTTATTAAAAAATCTATTATATTTTTCTACACTTTTCATACACAAAGCAAACTTTGAAAGCTGAACAGCTCTTTCATCAATATCTAAACCATATAAATTTTTTTCTAAAATATAATAAGGAATTTCTGATTTCGAGTATCCTCTATGTATGTAATAATCATAAAATAAATCAAAAGCATAAACTAAAATATGGCCGCTTCCACATGCAGGATCTAAAAATTTTAGATCTTCTGGAATAATTGAAAAATGCTTTTTTTCATTGTGAATGTCATAAAAATAATATTTCCATTCTTTTTTCAAATCTTCTACATCATCAATTTCGCTATATATTTTTCCTAAAGTATTTTCAACCATATACTTTACTATCCATTTAGGCGTAAAAAGCTGCGTTGCCGCTGGTATATCTTTTTTATCTACTTTTTTTCCTTTTTTTATATTGTCGAAAACTGCTCTTTTTTTATCTGATATATAATATTGATAAAACCAGCCTATAATTTCTACACTTTTCCAATCTTCAGATTCTATTTCTTCTAAAACACTGAATAAAAATGAATTTTCGTTCAAAATATTTTTTGGAAACAATATTTCCATATAATTGTCAATTTCTTCAAATAGAAAAGGAAGAGATTTATTCAGTTCATTAAAAATTTTTATAATAACATACTTAAAAGTAGCCTCTTCATCATTTTTATTTATCAAATCTAAAATATATTCCTTATCTATTTCTAAACCAATTTCAAAAGAATTTGACAATATTTCTGGTTTGCCATTATTTAATGATAATATTTTTGTAATTGAAGAAAATGGTGCTGGAAGATAATTATTTATTTCCATGAAATATAACGCTATAAATCTATTAAACCAAGTGTAAGAAATTTCTTCAATAACTTCTTCAAAATCCAATTTTTCTATTCTTTTTATCAACTCTTTCTTTTGTTCATTTTGTTTATCATTAAGATTTTTTTCTGATAATCCCATTAAATTGTTTTTTGACACCCCTATTTCTAGTGCCGATAAAGTGACTCTTTTTATAATATCTTCACGTGCATATGAAGCAATTTTTTTTATTTTATTTTTATTCATTCTTTTCACCTTTTTTATAAGTTGTTAGTTATAAAGTATCACAAAAAACTTTAAAAACCAAAAATGTTTAATTGGTTAAACGTTTAAATAGTGAAAAATGCAAAGTAGCAAGTGAAACAAATTTTTTAAATTATAATGCTTTTACGGTAAATATGGTTTTTAAGTTGGTCAGCAGACAGTTGGTCGGTTGGTCAGGAAAAACAAATAATGGTTAATTGGTTAAACGTTTAAATAGCTAAAAGTTAAAAGTGGCAAGTGAAACATTTTTTTTAAATTATAATGCTTTTACGGTAAATATGGATGAAATAAAGTAGCGAACAATTGAGAATTTTCGTACAAAAAACAATTGAGCGAATCAAAAAATGCGTAAGAAAATAGCATGTCTGAGCGTAGCGAGTTTGCTATTTTTAGCAAGTTTTGACCGAGCGAAATTTGTTTTTTAGAAAATTTGATCTTGTTCGCGTTTATTTTATTCATATTTACCACTTCATTATTATAAGCATTCGCTTTTAACGCTTTTTCTTTCCAACTAACCAACTAATAATTTTATCCAATATTTACAAATTCATTATTATAAGCACTCGCTTTTCCTTTCCAACTTTCTACTTTCCAACTAATTCATTATAAAAATTTACAAAAACCTGTCCGCCCCGTCAATCTTCGGTTGCCACCCCTCAAGAGGGAAATTAAAGACTGAAGATTTTTTTAGCGTTATTTCTTGACCAACTATAAAAATACCAACGTTGTCTTAAGTGCTGTAACGCCGTGCAGAAAACGCGTGGCTGTTACACTACATTAAAATCAAAAAACTGTAATTATCAAAATGTTTTTCCTAATCAACTTTTATATCTTTTTTATAAGTTCTGAAAAAATAAGTTTTTCATCGTCAAAAATAAAATATTCTTTATCAAAAAATTGAACTTTATCATTAAAATATTTTTCATTTAATTTGTTAAAACCTAAAAATTCACTTTTGTATGTTTTTGGAATATACATTTTTTCAAAATTTAATTTTAAAATTTTTTCATATATTTTTGTTTTTACTAACTGTCCAAAATTATCATGATAAGGACCTGCAACAATTTGTTTTTTTTGTTCTCCATAAAGACAAAAACCTATTCTCAAAATTTTTTTATCTTCTTTTTCATTTATAATAACCATTTTTGAAATTAAATCAACTTCTACATCTAACTCTCGCGGAATATAATCACCATCATAATACAGTTTTTCGAGTAAAGTATTTTTTAATATTACTGTTTGATGTATTCTTAAAGTACTTATACCAATTTTTGAAGCTATAATTGCTGATTGTAAATCTTTTTCATAATTTGAATCAGGAAGACCTGTCATAAGATGTAATCCATAATTGATATTATATTTTTCTAAAAAGTGAAAACTGTTATATACATCATTTAAATTATGATTTCTTTCCGCTTTTTCCAAAATTTCATTAAAAAATGACTGAACACCAAGTTCAATCAAATTTATAGTATATTTTTTTAAAACACAAACTTTTTCTTCATTTATTTCTTCTGGAGATGTAGAAAAACGTATTCCATTAATTTTTGTATTGTTATTAACTTTATTTTCCGCCCAATCAAGATACTTTTTCATAATATCAATTTCTAACCCTGTAAATGTAGAACCATAAAAAGCTATATATATTTTTTTAGCCTTTTTATAAAAAGATATATAATAATTAAAAATATCGTCTAATTTTTTTTCATCTGGAAATTCTTTAAATCCAGTAGCTGAAAATTCATTACAAAAAACACAAACCTTTTTACATCCTCCATGCGGAATGAAAATTGGAATAATATATTCTTTAGCCATTTTAATATACGTAAACTTCTGTACCAAGAGAAGCTATAAAATCTAATTCTTCAACATCAAAATTGAACATTCTTATACATCCGTGAGAAATTCTTTTCCCTATTTCCCAAGGTTTTGTTGTCCCATGTATTCCGTATTGAGGATTTGAAAGTTGCAACCATCTCGTGCCTACACCATTTATTATAGAACCAGGAGCTATATATTCTCCTTTCCAATATAATGCTGGATCTTTTTCTTTATAATATATTTTATAATAACCTGGAGGAGTTGCATCACTTCTTCCAACTGCAACTATATAAGATTTTAGTATTTCCCCACTATAAAAAAGATCTAATCTATTTTCAGACAAATTTATTTCAATATGTATAGGACTTTGTGCATAATTAATATTTCCAATATATAAAACTTGTCCTACAAATATTCTTGAAGGATCTTTTATATTATTTATACTTACTATATCCCCAGGACTTACATTATATTGTTTCGCAATATTATAAATACTCTCTCCCGCTCTAACAATATGAAACCCATTGAGATTTTGTGTGTTTATAGGAGAAATTACATTTTCTGTAATCACCACATCTTTTATTTTTAAAATATTTTTTTCTATTTCAAAAGTTGTGTTATAAATATTTTTAAATCCAAAATAAAATTTATGTACTCCCTCTTCTAATTCATATAAATATTTTTTAAATTGCTCCGGATTAAAAAATTTATTGTTTTGTGTTTTAACCTGAAAAAAATCAAGCTGAACATTTGATTTATAATCTATAAATATTTCATTTCCATTTTCTGTCTTTGCAGTCACTATACTCACATCAACTACAGGATTAAAATTTTGAACATTTATAAAATTTTCAAATATACCAACTTTATTGATTCCGTTAATATCTTTACTACTAACATAAATAGATATATTTTTCCCAACAAAATTTCTTATTTCAAGAACAATTTCATACGTAGATAATGATAATCTATTTGTTTTTATATTTCTTCTGTGAACACCATCAAAAATATTAATTTCAGGAGCCGATTCTCCTGCTAAAAAATTACTTCTTAAAGTTAGAAATAATGTTCTTTCTGAAGAATTATATCTATTTACATATAAAGTATAATCATTTGTCCAAATAACTACTGATAAAATCACAAATATTAGAAGAAATAACTTTTTTAGAAGATTTTTCAAAATTATATTCATCCTCCTTAGTAATTACATTTATTTCGTTAAAATCACTTGAAAAACCTATATCTTTTCTAGATACATCATTAGCCACAATTATATCAAATTTTTTCTTATTTAATTTATTTTTTGCGTTAACAATTAAATCATTTGTTTCGGCAGCAAAACCAACAACAATTTGGTTATCTTTTTTTATTTTAGATATTTCAAAAGCTATATCTGTATTTTTTTTAAGTTTGAGATCAAAATCTTCCTTTTTATCTTTTTTTATTTTTTTACTTTCTATATTAACTGGCACAAAATCAGAAACTGCTGCACTTAAAACAATTATATCCATTTCTTTAACCCTTTCAATTACAGCTTCAAACATATTCTCTGTTGATTTAACCTCAACAAAATCTTTTACCATATATGGAAGTTTTAAATGAGTATTTCCTGATACAAGACTTACATCTGCCCCTCTTTTAGAAAACTCTCTCGCAATTTCATACCCCATTTTACCACTCGAATAATTACTGATATACCTAACAGGATCAATTTCTTCTATCGTAGGACCCGCTGTTATGAGTACTTTTTTGCCTTTAAAATCTTTTTTAGAAATAGCATATTCAATAAAATCCAATATATTTTCATTTTCAGGATACCTGCCTTTTCCAACTTCTCCACAAGCAAGATGCCCTTCTTCAGGCTCCATAACAAACCAACCTCTTTTTTTAAGAGTATCAATATTACTTTGAGTAATTTCATTTTCGTACATTCTTATATTCATAGTGGGAACGATTATTCTTTCTTTTTTATTGAAAGCAAGACAAGCTGCAGTAACTAAATTATCTGAAATGCCGACTGTTATCTTTGCAATTGTATTAGACGTTGCTGGAGCAACTATAAGAACATCTGCTTCCAAACTCAAATCAGTATGAGGAATCCAACCACCTTCAAGTTCATAAATATCCGTATATACTTTACATTTTCCAACTGCTTGAAAAACCGTCTTAGAAACTAATTTTTCTGCATCTTTTGTCATTAAAACTGTCAAATCTACTCCATTTTTCCTAAATCTAGAACATAAATCAATAGCTTTATAAATCGCTATACCGCTACTAACACATAACAAAACTTTTTTATTTTTTAGAAGAGAATAATTCATTTTTATCATCTCCAATTTTTTTTAATAAAGATATCATCTCATCAATTGAATAAACACTATAAACACAAGCCATTTTTCTGTTATCAAGATACTTATCTTCTATAAGAACCTCTGCTATTCTATCAGTCCAACCACCTGTATTTCTGAACAGTATAACTGGTTTATAATTAGCATAAGCACCTAATATTTCAATCGCTGTACCTATTTCACCACCCACACTTATAACAACATCAACTGATTTAACTAATACATAAGACCTCATAGAAAAATCCAAACCTGTTTTTATATGATAATCTAAAAATTCATTCCCGTTTTCTTCATAAGGAAGAATACCTATCACTTTTCCCTGAAATTCTTTAGCTCCTTCAGAAACAAGATCCATAATACCATCTCTTCCACCATTAAAAATAGTCCAACCATTTTTAGCTAGTTCCTTGCCTAGATTAATACAAATCTCTTTAATACCTTTAACAGGTTCGTTATCAACATCTCCCGAATACCCAATAACCCCTATATTCATATTTTTACCATCCTAAATAATTATCTTTTACTTCTTTTTCTTCTAAAACTTCCTTTGGAGAACCCGATGCAATAATATTTCCCTTATGTACCACATATAAAATGTCAACAACATCTGCTATTTCGTCCACATTATGATCAGTAACTATTACAGATATCCCTCTATTTGCAAGAATTCTTATAATTTTCTGAATATCCTTTACAGTAATAGGATCAATCCCCACAAAAGGTTCATCAAGAAGTATAAGTTTTGGATCTATTAAAAGCGTTCTCGCAAATTCTAGTCTTCTCTGCTCTCCTCCAGAAAGAGAATTAGAAACTTGTGAAAACAATTCCGCTATACCAAAATCTTCAGCAATATTATTTATTTTTTCCTCTTTGTTTTTTATTTTCAGTAAATCTGCAACCATATATAAATTATCTTTAACACTAAGATTTCTAAAAACAGAAGGCTCTTGAGGAAGATATCCCATTCCTCTAAGAGACCTTCTAAATATAGGTAAATGAGTTATTTTGTTTCCTTCAAGGAAAATTTCACCTCTATTAGGTACAACTAAACCCAATATTGACTTAAACAAAGTAGTTTTACCTGCACCATTTGGCCCTAATATTCCTGTTACTTTTCCTTTTTTTGCCTCAAAATCAACATGATTTAAAACTACTTTTCTACCATATTTTTTATATATTTTTTCACATTTTACAATGATTTCATCCATATTATTTTTTCAAAATTTGTATAATCGTATCTGTTATATTTACAAAATCACTTGCATAAACTGTTCCTGCTTCATATACAACTAAATCATAATTATTTTCCTGAGCAAAATTTGAAACAATCATCTGAACTTCCATAATTACTTCATCAGTTTTTTTAGAATATTCAGACTGAAGGGCTGTCTGCATTTCATTAATTCTTGTTTGAATTTCCATATATCTTTTCTGTAAATCTTCCTGAGACGGATTTGTTGATTGAAATTGAACAAAATCTTCTTCCATTCTTTTTATCCTTGTTTGATAAAATTGAAGATCATTTAAATATTTTTCATTCAAATCTGTCCATTTATAATAATTTTCTACAGCTTGTTCCAAATTAACAAAACCCACTTTATAATTTCTTCCGGGATTAACCTGAGTATCAGAAATAACCACAACCGATAAAACTAATACCAATGCAAGAACTAAAGTTACTACCATTTTTTTCATTAAAACACACCTCCGTTTATTGTAATTATACATAAGATTATACTCAAAAAAAAATTATTTTTCAAGAAAAATTTATAACTTTAATTATCTCTCTAAAATTTAATAATAAAACCAAAATTTTTAAAATTATAAAAAAAATTTTTTGCTATTAATTAATCATTTTATTATTATATAATTTACATTATTTTAATTTATAATTACTACGAGTATAATTAACCGTAAGATTACGATAACTTAATTAAAAATACTTTTAACATACGATTTCGTAAACTTAATTTTAAAAAAACAAGAATTTAATAATCAACTGATATAATAATTTTTGAAGATAGATTTATTCTATCCCCCTTAAGTTAAATCCCCTAACTTTTTTACGGAGCATTTATGCTCCGTTTTTTTAATGCTTAACTTTTTTTACCATTTCATACTTAAAATTAAATAAAAGAAGAAATATTTAAAAGGTTTCTATGAAGAATTTTGTGGGTAATTATAAAAAGTTGAAACTTATAAATATTAAAAGAAAATTATGTGATTTGTCATTTCGAACGAAAAAAAGTTCTTCTTTTGAAGAGAAATCTGCGAATTTGCGATTTTATGTTTTGAAATAATTTAATAAAAAACCAAAATGCGCAGATCTCTCCTCCAAAAAACGTCGTTCGAGATGACAGAGCGTAAAAAAAGTTTTTAGATTATGTATAAATTTCAATAACTTTTTCAAAAACCAACTATCAATCAATAATTTTTACTCACACTTTTTTACATAGATCCTTTAAAAGTTTAAGTCGGTTAGGAAAATCAAATAATGTTTAATTGGTTAAGCGTTTAAATAATGAAAAGTGGCAAGTGACACAATTTTTTTATTATAATGCTTTGACTGTAAATATGGATAATTTAAAGTAGCGAGCAATTGAGAATTTTCGTCAAAAAAACAATTGAGCGTTTGTTTTTTAGAAAATTTGATCTTGTTCGCGTTTATTTTATCTTTATTTACTTCTTCATTATTATAAGCTTTTACGAAAACCTGTCCACCCCGTCAACCTTCGGCTGCCACCCCTCAAGAGGGGAATTAATTACTAATGCTTGTTTTAGCGTTTTTCCCAACCAATTTTCTACTGACCAATGTTGTCATAAGTGCTGTAACGCCGTGCAAAAAAGAGACCACTGAAAAAGTCAAAATTTGATTTTTTGCTATACTTTATAATGTGTTTTTTGTTTGGTGCAATCTATATGTTGTATATAAAAATTTGAAAATCGGACTTTTTCAGTGGCCTCGCAAAAAACGCGTGGCTGTTACACTACATTAAAAGCATAAAACATTAAATACCGCAAATTCTTTTAATGAAATTTCATTTCAATTCATCTCTTTTCTTACTTTTTGATTCTCATTCTTTTTTCTTATCAAGTTGTAACATTCGTTTTTTCGTATAAAAAAACCTAAAATCCTTTTTTTATAAGCATAATAAAATTTCATTTCCTACTTTTTTTATCAACTTATATAGATTCCATTCAAAGAATTTAAAGATAAAGGTTACAATTAAATGGTATTATATTGATGAAATAAAGTTTTAGATTTAAGTAATAATTTGAGAAAAAAAACACATTTAAATACTATCTTTGAAAGGAGGGCATAATCGTGCCAGAAAAATATTTTGAAGTAAGATGGCATGGAAGAGCTGGCCAAGGTGCAAAAAGCGCATCTCAATTTTTAGCCGAAGCTGCTCTTGACGCTGGAAAATTTTCAACTTCATTCCCTGAATACGGTGCTGAAAGATCTGGAGCGCCAATGAAGGCATTTAACAGAATTTCAGATGTTCCTGTAAGAGTACGAAGCAATGTTCAAACACCTGATGTTACAGTAGTTATTGATGATACTTTATTAGGAAATCCAGATATAACTTTAGGAATGAAAGAAGATTCAGTTTTAATAGTCAACACAGTAAAATCTTTAGAAAAAGTTAGAGAGATTACTGGTTTCAAAGGTAAATTGGCTGTAATTGCAGCTACAGATATTGCTATGGAACAAATTCATAAGAATATTCCAAATACTGTTATGGTAGGAACAATTGTAAGGGTTACAAACATAGTTCCGCTTGATATAGTTAAAACGAAAGTAGAAGATGCTTTCACTGGAAAATTCTCAAACGATCTTGTAGAAGCGAACTTAAAAGCTGTTGAAAGAGGATTTGAGGAGGTGACTATCGATGGCTGATTTAAAAGGTTGGAAAGAAGTTCCTATAGGAGGAGTTGTTGATACACCGGCTTCATCAAGATCTTATGCCACTGGAGCATGGAGAGTAACAAGACCCATTCTTGATGAAAACAAATGTATTAACTGTATGCAATGTTGGTTATACTGCCCTGATATGGCTATTTCCGGAAAAATTGCTGATGGAAAAACAAAAATGATTGGTATTGACCTTAAATATTGTAAAGGCTGTGGAACTTGTGCAGTTGTGTGTCCTGTTAAAGCTATTGATATGAAACCTGAAAACGAATTTTTGAAGTAAAGGAGGGGTAATAATTATGCCTAATAGAGTTTCTTTAACTGGAGCAGCGGCAGTTTCTCAGGCCATGAGACAGATTAATCCTGATGTTGTAGCCGCTTACCCAATAACACCTCAAACACCTGTTGTTGAATATTATGCACAATATGTGGCTGATGGTTTAGTTGATACATGTATGATACCTGTCGAATCAGAACATTCTGCTATGAGTGCCGTAGTTGGTTCTGCAGCTGCCGGAGCAAGAACAATGACAGCTACGGCTGCTAATGGACTTGCATTAATGGTTGAAATAGTATATATTGCTGCATCTTATAGACTTCCAATAGTAATGCCTATAGTTAATAGAGCTTTATCTGGACCAATCAACATTCACTGTGATCATTCAGATGCAATGTTAGTTAGAGATTCTGGATGGATTCAACTTATGGCTGAAGATCATCAAGAAGCTTATGATATGACTATAATGGCTACAAAAATTGCTGAACATGAAGATGTGCTATTACCTGTAATGGTTAACTTCGACGGATTTATCACTTCACACGGAGTAGATGTTTTCGAAATGTTGGATGACGAAGTTGTAAAAGAGTTTGTTGGAGAATGGGTTCCAAAATACCCTCTTTTAAACACAGAAAAACCTATAACTCACGGTTCTCTTGATTTATTTGATTGGTATTTTGAACATCATAGACAACAAGAAGAAGCTATGGAACAAGCTTATAAAAATTTACCTGCTGTCTTTGAAGCTTTTGAAAAATTATCTGGAAGAAACTACGATTTCTTAGATTTATATAAAACAGAAGATGCTGATCATGTAATGATAGTTATGAATTCAACTGCTTCTACAGCAAAATTTGTTATAGATGAGTTAAGAGAACAAGGATTAAAAGTGGGACTTGTTAAACCAAGAGTATTTACTCCATTCCCTAAAAAAGAATTAAAAGCAGCTCTTGATGGCAAACAATCTGTTGTTGTTTTAGATAGAGCTATGTCTTTTGGTAAAGAAGCACCTTTATATTCTTTAGTTAAATCAGCACTTTACGATGCAGTTTCAAGACCTCAACTTGGATCTTTTGTTTACGGACTTGGAGGAAGAGATACAACACCTGAACAACTTAAGGAAGCTTTTTCTTACGCTGTTGAAGGTAAATTATCATTGGATAAACAACTTTATTTAGGATTAAGAGACTAACGGAGGTGAAAAATTGTGCCTGTTAACATAAAACAGCTCGTTGAATACGTAGAAAAAAATGATTGGCCTTTTACACAAGGTCATAGGTTATGTCCTGGCTGTAATGCTCCTTTAGCAGCAAAATGGGCAACATTAACTGCAAAAGCTCTTGGTTATGAACCTGTTGTCGGGGCTTCTACAGGATGTCTTGAAGTTTCTACAACTATATATCCATTCTCGTCTTGGAATATCCCTTATATTCATAATGCTTTTGAAAATGTTGCTGCAACTATGACGGGGGCAGAAACTGCTTATAGATCATTATTGAATAGAGGAAAAGTTAAAAATGACAAAGTAAAATTCATTGCTTTTGGAGGAGATGGCGGAACTTATGATATAGGTCTTCAATCCCTTTCAGGAGCTATAGAAAGAGGCCATGACTTTGTTTATATACTTTATGATAATGAAGGATATATGAATACAGGTAACCAAAGATCAGGATCAACTCCTACTGGAGCAGATTCTACAACCGAACCTGTTGGTAAAGCAATTTCAGGAAAACTTCAATTGAAAAAAAGTATCCTTGATATAATTGCTGGTCATGAAGGTGTTTATGCTGCTTCTGCAGTTACTTCAGAACCTTTAGATTTTATGAAAAAAATGGAAAAAGCTCTTGAATTTAAAGGCCCTGCTTTCATTTCTATTTTAGCTCCTTGTGTAAGATTCTGGAGAATCCCTGAAAGTTCAGGTCCGGCAGCTACTAAGCTTGCTGTAGAAACTAAATATTGGCCATTATGGGAATATGAAAAAGGTGTTTATACGGTTACAAAAAAACCGAAAAATTTCAAACCTGTTAAAGAATATATAACAAGCTTAGGTAGATTTAACAAATTAATGAAAAGACCTGACGCAAACGAAGTTTTAGAAGAATTACAAACATATGTTGATGCAAAATGGGAAAGATTATTAGCTTTAGAAGAAATTTCTAAAGGAAAACCTTTAAGAAATAAAATATAACATCTAAAAGAAGCGGGGATTTTTCCCCGTTTTTTTATATTTTATTTCAAATAGTTTAAATCGAAAAATTATTCTCATTCATTTTCTATTTCAGATTTAGACTTCCTAATTTTATTGGTTTTTAGCAGATTTTTAATTATTTAGTTTGTTTTTAAGGTTTTTTGTGATAAAATAATTGTTGTGATGAAAATAGAACATTGGGAGGAGATATTTCATGAGCAATTGGTTCAGAAAAAACGAAAAAATCATAGCTATAGTAATCGTCGGACTATTTGTAGCAGGTATCATTTGGTGGTCTGTTGCATCTTATCTTTCTTCAGGGAAAGGTGCTTCTCAGACGCAGCAAAAGCTAACAAAAGAAGATAGCGCTTTTGTTATGTCAATAAATGGAGAAGAGTTAGGAGAAAATTATTGGGTTTTACAACAAGAATTTAATGAAATTTACAGTAGCCAGTTGAATTTATATTCACAGTATGGTCAACAAATAGATCCCGCTTTTGATTCTGTTATTATAAAAGCAAATCTTGTGGATCAATTATTAGATACTCAAATAATAAAATATTATGGCGAACAGAATAACCTTGTTCCAGATAATAAAGAGTTAGAAACTATATTGAAAAATGAAGTTGACAGTTACATAAATTCGCTTAAATCTGATAAAGATTTATGGGCACAATTAACTGAACATTATGGTGGAGAAAAGGCTATTAAAAGCATTGTTGAAGATTCTTTCAAACAAGATATTCTTTTTAATGAAACTTATAAAAGAGTAACCAATTTAGTAGCTCCTGTTTCAAGAGAAGATGTATTAGCACATGCTACAGAAAATTTTGAAAACCTTCAATCAGAAAATAATCAAGTTAAAGCAAGCCATATATTGGTAGAAGAAGAAGATTTGGCAATTGAAATTTTAGAAAAACTAAAAAATAATGAAATAACTTTTACTGATGCTGCAGCGAAACATTCTTTAGATACATCAAATGCTAATTCTAGTGGAGAATTAGGTTGGTTTGGTAAAGGCGAAATGGTAGCAGAATTTGAAGAAGCTGCTTTTAATGCTATTATTGGAGAAGTTACTTCCCCAGTAAAAACATCTTTTGGATACCATTTAATTCTTGTTGAAGATAAAAAAGAATTCAAAGAACCTTCAGACGTATTCTTATTTAGTGAAATAAATGATGAAATAACAAATACTTTAAAATCTGAAAAATTCCAAACTTGGTTGAATTCGTACAAAAATGAAAATAATTTTGGAAAAGTTTTTTATGATGAATTATTAGAATTATCTTATGTTGTGAATGCTAATTCTGAAAATTTAGAAAAGATGAAAGAAATCGAATCAGAACTTGTAAATATTATTTTTGATAATGGAGAAATTGCATATATTGAAAATACTTATCTTACTTTATATGCTTTGGCAACAAAAAACATAGTTACTGATTATAATACTAAAAAAACAGATTATGAAACATACACAAAACTTTCACAGACAGTTCCAAGTTATCTTTTAGAAAAAACCCTTTTTGTTCTTGAAGAAGAAGTGGCAGAATTACGTAATAAAATAGACCCTGATAATTATGATTATGATTTATATGAAAAAATTTATGATTATGAAGATGCTATTGAATTAAAAATTTTAGAAATTGATTTAGCTGAAAGAGGCTTAACTGATTTAGAAGTTTTAAAAGTTGATTTAGACAAATTAAAATCTGAAATAGATTTTATAAACATAAACAGAGAAAAAGTTTTGGCAGAATTATTTTATGAATTCCCTTCTTCAAGCAGAGTTGTAACTGAATACTACCAACTTAATCCAAATAATGATAGAGTAAAACTTCAATATTCAAAAATTATGTTTAACGAACTAAATATGTATATTAATTATATGGGATATCAGCAAGTTGCTATGTATTTCCAAGGACAATTTATAGAAATAATGCAAAATATAGAAGAAGTAGTTTCAAATAAAGATGCAGGAGAAAATCTTAGATTAGAAGCAGCAGATTTTGGACTTGATTTTGCTGAAGCAATTGGTGATTTTAATATGAAACTCCATTATCTTGAAATTATAAAATCTATTGATCCTAATTATTATAAAGATATAGATATTTTAATTGAAGAAACAGAGCAATTATTAATCGCCCTACAAACAGATTCAGAATAAATAAGATAAAAAAAACCGGGCTAAAGCCCGGTTTTATGTTTTTATGGCTGGGACGGCAGGATTTGAACCTGCGGATAACGGAGTCAAAGTCCGCCGCCTTACCGCTTGGCTACGTCCCAGCATCTAATAACGATATAGATTATAACATACATTTTTAAACATGTCAATAAAAAAAGGAGGGATATTGATGAATTTTATTTTAAGAGATTATAAAAATAACTGTATTTATGAACTTTCTGAAGAAGATACCTTTTTAAAACTCGCTTTAGAAAATGAAAAAAGAACAAATTTAAAAGTTTTTGCCGTTAAAGTCAATAATGAAATTAAAGAACTTCATAAAAAACCCGAAGAAGATGGCACAATAGAATTTTTAGATTTAACTTATGCAGATGGATTTAAAATTCATTTAAGAGGTATTTATTTTATTTTATATATAGCCTTAAAAGAATTAAATAAACCAGATAAATTTAGTGTCCATCATTCTTTAGGAACAGGAATTTATTGTGAGCTATCTTCTGGAATTCCTACTGAAGAATATATAAAAGAAATAGAAAATAAAATGTATGAAATTATTGAGAAAAATATAAAATTTGAAAAATTTAGTGAAAGAAAATATAAAGCTATAAAAATGTTTACCGAAGATGGCCAAAGAGACAAGGCTTTATTATTTAAATTTAGAGTTAAATCATCTGTTAACTATTATAAGGCCAATGGTTATTTTAATTATTTTTATGGATATATGCCTCCTTCTACTGGATATATGAATAATTTTAAACTTTTAAAAGTCCACGAAGGATTTGTTATATTAGCTGCTAATCCAAAATCACCTGATAAAGTTCCTGAATACAAACATTTTAATAAATTATCCTCCACGTTCAACGAATATAAATCGTGGCTTAAAATTTTGGAGATAAAAACTGTTGGAGAATTAAATCAAAAAATTTCTCAAGGAAAAGAATCTGTAAAAGAAATCATTCAAATTTCAGAAGCATTACAAGAAAAAAAGTATGCAAATATAGCCGATGAAATTGTAAAAAATAAAAATACAAAAATAATTTTAATTGCTGGTCCATCTTCATCTGGAAAAACAACAAGTGCTAAAAGAATTTCTTTACAATTAAAAGTTCATGGAATAAAGCCCGCACAAATTTCTCTTGATGATTATTTCGTGCCAAGAGAAAGAACCCCACGTGATGAAAATGGTGATTATGATTTTGAATCTATTCACGCTTTAGATTTAGATCTTTTTAATACTAATTTAAAAAATTTAATTGAAGGAAAAGAAGTTGAAATTCCTAAATTTGATTTTGTAACTGGGAAACCCTTATGGACTGGAAAAAAATTAAAAATAGAAGAAAATCAACCAATAATAATTGAAGGTATTCACGGATTGAACGAAGAATTAACCTCTTCAATCCCCAGAGAATTGAAATTTAAGATTTATGTAAGTGCTTTAACTCAAATGAATCTTGACGAAGTAAACAGAATCCCTACAACAGATACAAGGATGATTAGAAGAATCGTTAGAGATTTTAATTTTAGAGGACATGGAGCTCTTGCAACATTAAAAATGTGGCCAAGTGTTCGAAGAGGAGAAGATAAAAATATTTTTCCGTTTCAAGAAGATGCTGACGTGATGTTTAATTCTCATCTTGCATATGAGCTTTGTATTTTAAAATTATTTGCCGAACCCCTTTTAATAAATATTGATAACTCTGTTCCGGAACATTCTGAAGCTAAAAGAATATTGAAATTTTTAGATTATTTTTTACCTATTACAGAACTTGAGGAAATCCCCAAAAAATCTGTTATTAGAGAATTTATTGGAAGAAGTACTTTTGAATATTAAAAAAAACGAAACCTTTAAAGGTTTCGTTTTTTCTATTTTTATCCTTTTACAGCTCCCGAGGTTAATCCCCCAACAATCCATTTTTGCATCAAAAGGAATAATATAACCATTGGAATCATACCTACAAGAGAAGCTGCTGTAAACAATCCCCATTCCGTTTGAAAAGGCGGATTTGTAAAAGTATTTAATCCAACCGCATAAGTAAAATTAGCTTCCGAAGATAATAAAATTCTTGCAATAACAAATTCATTAAATGTATTCATAAAAGTCAAAATAGTCACAACAGCTACCATCGGAAGAGATAAAGGTAAAACTATTTTCCAGAAAGTTTGAAACCTTGTTGCTCCATCTATCATTGCGGATTCCTCAAGAGAATCTGGTATAGTATCATAATATCCTTTAAATAACCACATATTATACGAAATATTTGCCATATACGCAAATATAAGACCTCCAAGGGTATTTAGTCCTAAAAAGGGAACATAGCGCCCTAAAAAACTAATTATTGAGTATATCGCAACCATAAGAAGCACCACTGGGAACATTTGAATTATCATAAGAATAAAAATTCCTTGTTGTCTCCCAACAAAACGCATTCTTGAAAATGGATAAGCTCCAACGGATGTCATCATTACGGTTAAAATTGCTACAGAAACAGCTACAATAACTGAATTCAAAAGCCATCTTACAAAAGGTTTTCTAATTTTTCGTTGCCAATTTTGTTGTAATTGATAAATATTTTTATCTATCCCTCGCATATTAGTTCTAATTTCTCTATAAGGAGTGTTATCCGCTAAATCGCTTACTATTCTTCCTGCCCTTGACAAATCCGCTTGAACATTACCAAAATTTCTATCATAGAAATTCACGGCATTTGCCATTGGTTTTATATCAGCAGTACTTGTACCAAAGTTTAACTCCATATATTCGTCAACATTTGATTCTAAAATACTAATCTGACTATTTATATTATTCATAAGTGTTAATAATGAAATTTTTCCTTTAAGAAATGTATTGTAAGATTCTACAAATCTTTCATACCATCTAAAAACAAAATAATTACTTCTATCAGGCCTATACAAAGGGTAATATCTATCTTCCATAAATTTAGCATATGCTGATGATTCTACGGTTGATTTTATCTCTCTTTCGGATATATTTTTCAATAATATCAGCTTAGAATAACTCTCTAATTTTTCATAAAAAGAAAACGCTTCATAAGCCTCTTCTTTATCTAATGAAAATTGTTTTTCCTTTTCAATCAAAATAACTCTATTATTAGAAATTTTTTCATCAATCAAAAATATTTCTTCTAAAGTATTTTTATAGTTCAAAGAAAAATTTTCCAATTCTTTTATAGAAATTCCGAGTTTTATAGTTGTATTTAACAAAGTTTCATAAGCAGAAGATATTTCTTCTTTATTTCTAGAAGTATAAATTTTTCCAAAATTATCTTCTAGAAACGAATAAGTTTCATATAAATTTTTAAACATTTTATCATATCCTCTTACGATAAAATAATCTATAGAAGATATATTATTATAAATATTAAAAAGTTGTTCTTTAAATTCCCCTACAAAGTCATAAAATCTTTTATCCTGACCAAGAAATGGTATTTGATCTTGAACTTGTGAAAAATCTGATTTTGAAATTATCGATTGAGCTGCAATAATTTTATCTCTCTCTGCTCTAAATAAATCTGTTAACGCAGATAAACTTTCAAATAATCTGTTTTCTCTAGAATATAATAAAGACTTGTCACTTTCTAAAGAAAAAATTTCATTATTCAATTTTTTTATTTCAGTCTCTAATTTTCTTACTTCGGTAGTCTCTTCTGATAATTTTTCATTATACTCAGAAACCAAAAAAGAATTTAATTTGTTCGTCTCTTCTTCAATTATTTTATATTTTTCTCCCAAAACAAGTACTTTATTACCAAAAGTTTCAATTTCTGGATTTTCATCTTTCCATCTTCTGAAAGTCCTAATATTCCAAACAGTTGTATTAAAAGGAAAAGAGTATAGAAAAGTTAAGGTTTCATTATAATAATCGTTTTTTTGAAAAGTCGAATTTATAAGATCATGATACAATTCTTCTCTATAATTTAAAAATTCTTTTATACTATTTTCCAAATATGATATGTCTATAGAAATATCATATTTTAAAAACAAATCATTCATTTCATTATCAAAAGAAACTAATTTTTCAAAATCTTTTTTTCTAATTTCGTTTATATCTTTCATTAGCTTATCTTTTGTATCTTTTTCATATAGGTCAAAAGTTTTTAAATAAATATTTTCCACATTTTCAAGTTCTTTAATAGAAGACTCAAAATAATCATTCAAATTAGAAATTAATATTTCTCCTCTTAAAACCGCTTCTTCAACAGTATAATTTCTGTAATCTCTTATGTATAACGTAAGCCTATTCAAATCTGAAATTATTTCAGGAACATTGTCTTTTGGAAAAAGCAAATCTCTATAATGTTGAAAAGTTGTTCTTGAAGAGAATAGTTTATCTGAAACAGCTGCATTATCTCTTCTTAAAGATGTTGCCGTAACCCAAACAATAGGAAATAATATTAATATAACACAAATTATTAAAATAATATGTCTAAATATATAGTTTCTTTTTTTTATTTCAGGCATTATCGGCTCACCTCTTCAAAAGCTCCAGTAAATTTAAAGTTAAAATAACTAATAGTAGCTACTATAAAAAATATTAAAACTGAAATAGATGCGGCAAAACCAAAATCTTGCCCTGCTGATCCTTCAAATGCCAATTTATACGTATAAGAAATCAATATATCTGTTGATCCCGCTTGAGTAACAGCTCCCGGAATAGGAGGACCTCCTCCAGTCAAAAGATATATGTTAACAAAGTTATTAAAATTAAAGGCAAAACTCATAACAAGTAGAGGAGCCATTGAAACCATTAAAAGAGGAAAAGTAATTGATCTGAATTTTCTAAAGTTCGAAGCACCATCAATTGACGAAGCTTCATATAATTCATCTGGAATACTTTGAAGAGCGCCAAGAGAAATTGTCATCATATAAGGAAATCCCAACCATGTATTTACAAGTATTATAGATATCTTTGCCCAAAGCGGATCTGTAAGCCATTTTATAGGCTCAATACCTATATTTGCAAGAAAAAATCTATTAACTATACCATAAGTTTCATTTAAAAAACCATTTCTCCAAACAAGTACTGAAATAAAAATAGGAATTGCCCAAGGAATAATAAGCAGAGTTCTGTAAACAACTCTTCCTTTAAGATTTGAATCATTCAACAACATTGCAAAAAATAACCCTAAAGCAAATGTTGCCAAAACACTAAATAAGGCATATAAAAATGTCCATACAAATATTTTCAAAAAAGGCCCTGATACTCTAGGATCTTGAAAAACCTTTAAAAAGTTCTTCCAGCCTACAAAATCCGTATATCCTGCCAATCTTTCTAAATTTCCTCTTGAATTATAATCCCAAAAAGCACTTTCTTTTTCAACTAAAGGTGTATTAGTCAACTTATTAACAAGTATTGTTTTATAAGTTGTTCTATCTCCTTCAACCTTAGAAACAACCTTTGCATCATAAATATTATAAGATTCTCCAAACTTCCTATAAACAGTACCTGAAGATAGCCTGAAGTTTTTTTGTTCATAATGAAGTAATAAAGAATTTATATAATTTTGTCTTAAAACAGAGTTATAAAAAGCCGAATTTGCTGCTAAATCCCTATCAAACGGCGAATAAAAATACGTATAAATTTTTCCATCTTCACTTTCAATATTTAAAACAAGAGATTTATCCTCTTCAATATCCGCACCTAAAGGTCTTAATAAATTATACGTATTTTTAGACGTTCTAACAGTATCATTTTCAACTTTATATAAATTTGATTCGGATTGCATTACACTTCCTTGATTATCATAAAAAAATGTTTCAGGCTTTTCCGAAATCAATAAATTATCTTCGTTGTAAAGCATTAAAAGAAAATCTTCTGTAGGTCTAAATTCATTGTCGTACCTTACAAACACTTTGAAATCATATAAATCCATATTTTCTGGTTCATAATAATATCTTGAATCGTTCATTAATGTATCCATAACATTCTCGCGCGAAAAAAGATGTCCAGTACCATAATTTGTAAATGCAGTACTTACAGTAAAATATATAGGGTACAGAGTTAAAATAAACAAAAAAAACATAGCAGGCAAAGTATATCTGTAAGGATACCCTTTAGAAGAAAAAACAGACCAATCAAGGAAAATAAGGAAAATTGTAAATATTATTCCAAAACCATAATTTCCAAAAGAAAATAAGGTAAATATAGCCCAAATTATAATTGCATTAAGTGCTGCTACAAAAAGATATGGCAATAATTTTGGATATTTCATATTAAACGCCCTCCCTAAAAATATGGGAAGAGTTTAAAAACTCTTCCCCATTTTTAAAATCAAATAATTAAAATTATTTAAGACTTTCTGTTATTCTTGCTACTACGTCTGCCATTGCCTGTTGAGGTGTTCTTTCGCCAGTTGTTATAAGCCTTAAAGCATCCGCCATTGGTTCCCATACTAACTGCATTTCAGGAATATTAGGCATTGGATGTCCACCTGCTGCACTTATTATAAATGCTTGCACTACATCTGCAGGAACTGGTCCGCCTTGAGTTTCAATAATTTGAGCAACATCTTCTCTTGAAGGAAGTCTTGGATCTGCTAAATAGAAATTGTAAATTCCTTCAGCAGTTGCAAGATAATTTATTATAAATTCCATTGCAAATGCTTTGTTATTTGATTTTGAATTTATCATTAAACCTTGAACTCCTACGAAAGGAATTGCATTTTTACCTGGTTCAAGTTCTAATTCAGTCAAAGGAAGCACTCCAAAATCTATACCTGCATTAACATATTCTGTTGCTGCCCATGGTCCATTAACTATCATTGCTGCTGTTCCTTGAACAAACATTGAATTCATTATATCATAATTTACACCTTGTGGAACTAACCCTTCATCATAAAAACTTTTAATTAATTGTGCACCTTTTACAGCACCTTGATTATTTAAACCTACGTTATTAGCATTATATCCTGTTCTTGCATTCCAATCAAATATATATCCGCCAAAACCTGATATAAATGGATAAGAAAAATAGAAATTTGTTGCATCGTAAATAAAGCCTCTTGTACTACTTGTAGTATAATCTTTTGCAATAGCCATTAATTCTTGAATTGTCTTTGGAGGTTCAGGAACATAATCTTTATTGTAATATATTCCTATAGATTCAATTGCATAAGGCATACCATATAATCTTCCGTTAACTGTAAATGCATCTAAACCAGCTTGAGCAAAAAGCTCTGTTTCAATTGCAGTAAAAGGAATAGGTTCTAATAAGCCATTAGCAACTAATTCTCCTACCCAATCATGTGCCCCTATTATTATATCTGGTCCTTCTCCTTGTTGAGATGCAGTAATAAAATTACTATTTATATCTCCAAAATTAACCTGTTGAACTTCTACATTAATACCCATATCTCTTGTAAATCTTTCACCAATATTTCTCATAAAATCTACTTGTGCTTCAGATGCCCAAATAACTATACTTGCTGAAAAAACTGAAGCTACTGCAAATACTACTAACAATGAGAGAACTAAAAATTTTTTCATTCTCTTCATACCCCCTTTTTGGATTTAGAATTAGTGGAAACGTTTTTCATTTAAAATTATAACATATAATATGAAAATTTCATATTTCATTAATCAAAATTATAACCGATTAAACTCACTTAAAAACAAATAAAGTCAAACAATACAAAAAATAAGCAAAATACGTTTACAAAATATAATTAACATTATACAGGATATATAGAACTTTCTTCATCTGAGTATTCTTCAGCAAGTTTAAAATCTACTCCAATATCTTTTTCATATTTTGATTTTAAAAATTTTATCCCATGTTCTCCAAACAACAAATAAGTCAAAAGATCCGTATCAGTTGGAGCTATTAATCCTGCTTTTTTTCTATTTATTTCTACTTCTGGCTTAAGATCATCTGCCGGTCTATGCGTAATAATTTTTTCACCCTTCAATGCCATTTTAATAAGATCTTGATTTACTTCAGCTGGAGCTTTACCGTAAGCGCCTTTTAAATAATTTTTTACTTCATTAGTTATCATAGAATATCTTTTTCCGGTCAAAACATTCATAGTTGCTTGAACTCCAACAATTTGACTTGTAGGAGTAACAAGCGGCGGATATCCTAAATCTTTTCTCACATTTGGTACTTCCTCAAGAACTTTATCCAGCTTATCTAAAGCTTTTTGTGCTTTTAATTGAGAAACTAAATTAGACAACATTCCGCCAGGAATCTGTGCTTTTAAAATCTTTGCATCTATTGAAGTCATTTTCATATCATTTTCTTCATGATTTGCCCTTACTTTCCAAAAATGTTCGACTAACTCAAGCATCAATTCTTCATTTAATCCAAGTTCTAAAGCGTGATTAAAAGGCTCTACTGCTGGTTGACTTGTTCCATTTGCAAATGGAGACAAAGCCAAATCCATAATATCTACTCCCGCTTCAGCAGCAGCATAATAACTAATATCTGCAAGACCTGTCGTATTATGAGAATGAATTTGAATAGGAACATTAAAATTCTTTTTTAAAGCTTTTATAAGAGAATAAGTTTCCTTAGGAGTAATTAATCCTGCCATATCTTTTATGACGATTGAATCTACTCCTCTTTCTATAAGCTGTTTCGTAAAATCTATATAAAAATCTATGTTGTGTACAGGACTCACAGTATAAGAAAAAGCTCCTTGAACATGCATTTTATATTTTTTACAATATTCAATAGATTTTTCCAAATTTCTTATATCATTCAAAGCATCAAAAACTCTTACTACATCAATACCATAATCGGCCATTTTTTTTGCAAAAAGTTCAACTGTATCATCTGCATAATGTCTATACCCCAAAAGATTTTGCCCTCTTAAAAGCATTTGAATTTTCGTATTTTTTAATTTTTTCCTTATTTTTTTCAATCTATCCCAAGGATCTTCGTTCAAAAATCTAATACACGAATCATATGTAGCTCCACCCCAAACTTCCATAGCATAAAAACCAACTTTATCAAATTTTTCAAGAGTATCTTCAAACTCTTCAAATTTCATTCTTGTAGCTATTAATGATTGTTGACCGTCTCTCAAAGTTGTATCCATTACTTTTATTTTTTTCACAAGAACACCTCCATTAGTTTTTATTATCACTTTTATTGTAACAAAAATTACGTTAAAAACCAACAAAGAATGTCTTAATTTATGTCTATTTAAAAGCGTTTAAATACAAAAGAAATGTCTTTTTGTTGGAAAGCTGGTAGAGTTGGAAATTTTCAAGAAAAATTTGCTAAGAAACATTCAAATATTGCTCAAAATTCTGCTTTAAATATAAAAGAAAATATGATAAAATATAAAAAGAGGTGATTTATTTGAAAATTTTGTTAAAACTACTATTTTCATTCATTCTTGGTTTATTAGCCGGAATATTTCTTTTTTTTCTAATTGCTATTATTTAATAATTTCGGTTCTATGTAAAATAGTTTGGCTAAGCAGTTAAATAGTTGAAAGTTGAAAGTGGCAATTAAAGTTAGTCAGTAGACAGTTGGTCGGTTGGTCAGGAAAAACAATTAATGGTTAATTGGTTAAATGGAAAAGCGTTTAAATAGCGAAAAGTTAAAAGTGGAAAGTGACACAATTTTTTTATTATAATGCTTTGACGGTAAATATGGATAAAATAAAGTAGCGAACAATTGAGAATTTTCGTATAAAAAACAATTGAGCGAATCAAAAAATGCGTAAGAAAATAGCATGTCTGAGCGTAGCGAGTTTGCTATTTTTAGTAATTTTTGACCGAGCGAAATTTGTTTTTTAGAAAATTTGATTTTGTGAGCGATTTATTTTATCCAATGTTTACCCCTTCATTATTAAACGAAAAAGAAATTACAAAAACCTGTCCACCCCGTCAACCTTCGGTTGCCAACCCTCAAGAGGGGAATTAAACACTGAAGCTTGTTTCAGTGTTATTTCTGATCAACTTTCTATTGACCAACATTGTCATGAGTGCTGTAACGCCGTGCCTCCTTGGGAACGATAGTTGAACGGTAGTTGAACCATCGTTTAACCATTGTTTAACGCAAAAGATGAATGTTTTTGCCTGTGCTGTAACGCCGTGCATAGTGCAGCGTGGCTGTTACACTACATTAAAATCAAAAAACGGTGAGTATTAAAATGATTTTCCTTTCTACTAAACAACTTTCTAAAGTAATAAACACAAAAAATTACATAGAATAACAAAAATAACATAATTGTGCTTATCGCACAAAATAATAGGAGGACTTTTTATGATTGACTTTGAAAAAAAATTAAAAAAATATGCAGATGTAGCTGTAAGAGTTGGCATTAACATTCAAAAAGACCAAATACTAGTAATAAACGCTCCAATTGAAACAGCTGATTTTGTAAGATTAGCTGCAGAATCTGCTTACGAAGCAGGTGCAAAAGATGTTTATATAGAGTGGAGAGATGATATAGTAAGTCTTTTGAGATTTACACACGTTTCAGAAGAAACTCTTCAAGAAGTTAATATGTGGAAAGTAAAAGGGTTTGAAGAATTCGCTGAAAAAGGTGCTGCGTTTTTATCTGTTGCAGCAAGTGATCCAGAACTTCTTAAAGATATTGATCCAAAAAGAATTGCAATGGCTCAGAAAGCTAATTCTAAAGCTATGGAAAAATTCCGTGAATACACACAAAAAGGTGATGTGAGCTGGTGCGTAGTTTCAACACCTACAAAATCGTGGGCAAAAAAAGTTTTTGAACTTGAAAATTCAGAAGAAAATGTTGAAAAATTATGGGAAAGCATCTTTAATGTTTGTAGAATGAATGAAGTTGACCCTGTAAAATCTTGGGAAGATCACAATAAAATTTTAAAAGAAAAAATTGATTATATGAATGAAAAACAATTTGATCGTTTAATTTTTAAAGCAAAAGGAACAGATATAACTTTAGGAATGCCTGAAAATCATGTTTGGGTAGGAGGCGCTTTAAAAAATAATGATGGAGTTGAATTTATTCCAAATATTCCTACAGAAGAAATTTTCAGTACGCCTCATAAAAATAGAGTTGATGGTATAGTTTCAAGCACTAAACCACTTGTTTATGGCGGAAACAAAATAGAAAATTTTTCTCTAACTTTTAAAGAAGGAAAAGTGGTAGAAGTTAAAGCAGAAAAAGGCCAACAGATTTTACAAGATTTGGTAAACACTGATGAGGGAGCATCAATGATTGGCGAAGTCGCGCTCGTTCCTCACAATTCACCAATATCTAATTCTAATATTTTATTTTATAACACTTTATTTGATGAAAATGCTTCATGTCATTTTGCGATAGGTTCTTCTTATCCAATATGTATAAAAAATGGACAAAAAATGAATAAAGAAGATTTTCAAAATGCTGGTGGTAATGTAAGCCTTACTCACGTAGATTTTATGATTGGATCTAAAGATATGACTATAGAGGGAATTACAAAATCCGGAGAAAGCATTTTTATTTTCAAAAACGGTAATTGGAATATATAAAAAAGTTGAGCCTTTAAGGCTCAACTTTTTATAATTTAAACTTATTTACAATATCTACCAAACTACCTGCAAGTGCACTTAACTCTTCACTATTCGCACTAACTTGCTGTGATGCTTCTGCTTGTTGTTCTATACCTTTTGCCATTTCCGTTATTTGAGTAGTTATATCTTTAACCGCTTTTACCGAAGATTCAACAGAACTCGATATTTCTTGAGATGATGCACTTTGCTCTTCGCTTGTTGCAGTCAAATTTTCTATTGAAACATTTATAGTTTGAATACTTTCTATTATTTCTGTAAATTCTTTTATTATACCTTCTGCTTTATTAGAAATGTTATTAACTATTTCTACGGTACTATCAGTAGCTTTATCCGCTCTTTGAGCTCCATCTTTTATTTCTTTCAATATACTTTCTATTTCAGATGTAGTTGTTTTACTTTGTTCTGCAAGTTTTCTTATTTCGTCTGCAACTACAGCAAAACCTTTTCCTGCTTCTCCTGCTCTTGCTGCTTCTATAGCTGCATTAAGTGCAAGTAAGTTTGTTTGTTCAGATATACTATTTATTTTTTCAACTATTTCACCTATATTATGCGATTTTTGTTCTACTATTCTTACAACTTGTGCAGTATCTTTAGATTGAGAAGATGCTTTTTTTATTTCTTCAACTATTTCTTTAAGACTTCCCAAGCCATGCTCTGAATAATTAAGAACTTTTTCAGAACTCTCTGATAATCCCTGAGCAACTTTTGATACATTTTGTGCTGAAGAAGCAACTTCTTCTACACCAACACTAACATTTTCTATAGAATTAGAAGTATTTTGAACATTATTAGTAATTTCATCTGCACCACTTGATAATTCTTCACTTGTTGCACTTGATTCTTCGGCAAGTGATGCCAAATCATTAGAAGCTCCATTGATATTTTCAGAAGATTCTTTTATGCTTTTGACTATATTAATCATATTTATATGCAAATTATTAATCGATTTAGAAATTTCGCCTATCTCATCTCTTCTTTTTAAATATTTATAAAAGTTCAACATTTCTTCGCTATTTTTATCGTAAGATAAATCATTATCTGATATTTTCTTTATAATTCCGGACAAACTTTTTACAGGTTTAGATAAAGAATTACCTACAACTATAGAAATGAAAACAAGAATTAGTAAAACTAAAGTGACTAAAATCAATAGAATTTTCAACATGCTATCACTAACTGCATTCATTTGTCTAATAGGAATTACCATTGCTAAAGACCAATTAGGGGTATTTTCTATCGGCATATAAAAAGCAAAAGTTTTATTTCCATCTGCTCCGATAAACATTTTGTTTCCTAAATTTCCTTTTATCATATCTTTTCCTATTTGATCTAATCCAGAATATCCTGCTTTATCTGATTCTAAAAGATTAAGTTTCATTATAAAATCATTGTTTGGATGATATAAAACTGCCCCTGTTCCATCAACAAGCATAGAAAAAGCTGCTTCTCCAACACTCATATTATCTATCATAGAAGCCATATTTTGCAACTCAACAGTTGCTCCTATAAGTCCTACGACTTCATTTCTATCATTTTTTAATGAATGTGCAATAACATAAATTAGCTTTCCTGTTGATGCTGAAACTACAGGTTGTGAAACATCATAATCTTTAGTTTTTCTAATAACTATATCTTGAAAATAATCTCTCATAGAAATGTTAGTTTCTATATTTGCTGTAGTATAGCTTTTTCCAGTAACATCTGTTATAAACATAATTTCATAAATCTCATTACTATTTTGAGACATAAAGTCTCTTAATATTTCCATAGAGCTTTCTACATTTAAAGCTCTAATTTCATCATTTAAAGCTAAATACTTCACATCTTCTATTCTTTCAAGAACAAAATCGCTCATTTGCTCGCTTCTTGACCTTACTATTTCAGATACCATTTCCTCAATTACAGGAGTTACAGTGTTTTTTACCGAGAAAAAAGTTACCAAAGTTAACCCAGACAACAAAATAGACGTTGTTAAAATAAACATCAATAAAACTCTACCTCTAAAAGTTTTGAAATTCACGCTAAATCTCTCCCTTAAAATCATTATTTTTTGTTAATTATAAATACAATAAATTAATTGTATCTTATAAACGAAACTTTTAAGTTAAAAAATTATTAAGAAAAGATGTTAGTAAAGAAAAATAAATAAAGCAGAAAGCGGAAAGTTGGTAAGGAAAAACAAATAATGGTTAATTGGTTAAACGTTTAAATAGTTAAAAGGGGCAAGTGAAACAATTTTTTTAAATTATAATGCTTTTACGGCAAATATGTTTTTTAAGTTGGTCAGTAGACAGTTGGTCGGTTGGTCAGGAAAAACAAATAATGGTTAATTGGTTAAACGTTTAAATAGCTAAAAGTTAAAAGGGGCAAGTGAAACATTTTTTTTAAATTATAATGCTTTTACGGTAAATATGGATGAAATAAAGTAGCGAACAATTGAGAATTTTCGTACAAAAAACAATTGAGCGAATCAAAAAATGCGTAAGAAAATAGCATGTCTGAGCGTAGCGAGTTTGCTATTTTTAGCAATTTTTGACCGAGCGAAATTTGTTTTTTAGAAAATTTGATCTTGTTCGCGTTTATTTTATTCATATTTACCACTTCATTATTATAAGCATTTACAAAAACCTGTCCACCCCGTCAATCTTCGGTTGCCACCCCTCAAGAGGGGAATTACTTACAAGTGCTTGTTTTAGCGTTATTCCTGACCAACTTTCTAAAGTAATAAATCTACAAAAATTACAGAGAACCAAAAATTATTTTAATTATTTTTTATTATTAAAAATACATTTTAAGCTAATTGATTATCTTTTTATTCCAGTTTAATACGTTTTATCTAAAAAAATATGTTGAAGTTGCAAATTAATGATATAATGAATAAAAATAGTTAAACGTTAGTTAAGCTACATTTTTAATAAAAATTTCAAAAATACTTTACAGGAGGTTTCACAATGAAAAAGCTTTTATTCATCGGATTAATTTTGTCTTTTTTTATCGTTCAAGTTTTTTCCGCTTCTTACGAATTAGAAATATTTTTACTCCCAGATTCAAAATCAGTTAAAGGAATAGCCACTATAACTCTCAATAATGATGAACAACCTCATTTTGTTCTCAATCCCAACTTTGAAAAAGATGATAACCCAAAACTTCATTCTATTTTTGAAGGTAGAGGCCAGACAAAAATTGATATTTTAAATGTAACTGATATCAATGGAAATAACCTTAATTTTAAAATCACAGATTTCCCTTCAAATATATTGTATTCTAAACATTCTACAAAAGAAGGGCTTTTAATTGTAGATACAAATAAGAAAGTGATAAAAATTGAATTTGTTACTTATTTCAACAATCAACTTTCTCCAGATAACTATGCAGGAAAAGATTTGTTTGTGTGGAGATTTGGATGGTATCCTCAATTGATAGACTATAATTCCCCAAATGCTTTAACTCCACATGAATGGAAATTAATCCCTTATGCTCCTGAAGGTTGGGTTTTTGTTGGAGAAAAAAGTTTATTAGGCAGTTTTTATCAATCTAACGGATATTACGTTTCATGTCCGCTCGTTTTTGTTCATACTGACACATATAGATCTTACACACTTAACGGGAATAATATAGATACCACTATTTGGTTTAAAGATGGGCTAAACCATAGAGCTTCTTCTATGTTAACTTATACACAAAAAGCTTTAGAACTACATTCTAACAAATTTGGAGATTTAAGATATTCTCATATAAATATTCTTCATTCGCCATTTCCCGGAAATATGGGAATGGCTGCAGACGGATTATTTATACTAAGCGATGGTTTTTTCACAACTGCTGATTTAATTTTGCCCGGAGCGTTAGATCCGCTTACGTTTTATATTATTTCTCATGAAACTGCTCATTTTTGGTTTGGAATAGGAACTCCGGTAGATTTTGCAACAGATAATTTTATAAGTGAATCTTTAGCAGATTATGCAGCTCATACTTCAATGTTTGAATTATATGGAAATGACAATGTTCTAAATACAAAACTTCCGGATATTTTCGTTAGTATGCTTACACAAAATATGAACACATTCCGTATTATGGATCAATCAGCTATTTTCGATTCCTATTACAGTGGTGTTAAAGGTTCTCCTTCAGCTAATTATGATGAAGTACCTATAAATTATATATCTACTTTCCATTATAATGTCGGTAAAAGATCTGTTTTTCAACTTGCAGATTATATAGGAAAAGAAACACTAAATAATTTATTAAAAGATTTTTATTTTAACAGCAAAGGTAAAATAGTAAATGAAAATGATTTTTTTGAAATTCTAAGTCTTCATGTTGAAGAAGAAATAATTTATAACTTATTCAAAAACCCTGAACCTTTTGATGCAAATGTAAGAATATTAGATTGGAATACATTGATAGTCGAATTAAATAAAAATGTACCTGTTGTAGTCGAAATAACGACTGAAGATAAAGTTGAAAGAATGATAATAACAGAAACTACTACTTTTGACGCTGAAGGTATAATGAGTATCGTAGTTGATCCTGATATGAATTCCAAAGATGTATATAGATTTAATAATTATTTTCCTATGAGATTTGTAATTACACCATTTCAAGAATCAAAATATTCTATTTACGATGCTCTTTATGTGAATCCTCAGTTTAGTGCAGAAATTGATTTTAAAAATATAGAAAAATCAAGTATTTTTTCAGCACTTCAATTATCTCAATATCCATATTGGTCAATAGTACTTGGTAGTAATATTAGTGCAGAAAAAATTGAAGATACCAGATTTCTTTTTGGTTTCGACTACAAACCCAATCCATGGATAAACTTAAATTCAAAATGGCTTTATAAGGAATATATAAATGCTAAAATAGACCTATCTCTTCCTCAATTAGTAGATTTAGGATTTAGTTCTCCATTTTTCACATCAAAATATTACGCATCATTTTTTGGAGAATACATTGATAATTTTAACTATTCACTAGGAACATCTATAACTGCAAACGATCTTTATCAAATCGGATCATATTCTAATGTTTCTTACAATCATATAAAAGACTCAGGAAACCATATAAACACTTTAATTATTGATTCAACTTATTTATTTAATGTAAAAAGTTTTATTCAACCACATTTGAGTTTGAACATTAATTATTCTGACAAAGACTATTTCAAACCTTTAGATAAAAATATTTACGCTTCTTTTATCGAAGATGATGAAACTACAGATAAATTTTTTGATTATTTTCAAAATAAAGCAGATTTAATAGTTGGAGCAAACATAGGATTTTCAACTTCATTATTATCAAATTGGAGAATAAATGCACTTAACTTTTTATCTTTTCAAGGAATACATGTTTCTCTTGAAGCAGGCTATGATTATATAAGAGGTTCCGAATACGTAGAAAACGCAAACTTATTTAAAGGCTCACTTATTATTGCACCAAAATTTTATATAATAGGTGATATGGCGTTAAGCATTCCATTTAACATTTCTGCTTATTATTCGCCTGATGTAGATGAAATAAAATATAGTTTTGGTTATTCTTTCTCAGCAAGTTTAGGCACTTCATTATATAATCAAATAAAGTAAAAATAAATCCCCTCTCTATAAAAAGAGAGGGGATAATTAATTTAAAACAAATGATAAACCTCAAATACAGAAACCATTATTAAAGAAGTTATCGCCATTATCTTTATTAAAATATCTAATGAAGGTCCTACAGTATCTTTTAACGGATCTCCGACAGTATCTCCAACAACCGCAGACTTATGAGACTCTGTACCTTTTCCTTCTCCTTTAATATTTCCTGCTTCAATATATTTTTTTGCATTATCCCAACTTCCGCCAGAATTTGCACAAAACAGAGCTAACATAACACCACTTAACGTTGTTCCTATTAATAAACCGCCTACAAAATTACTTCCAAAAATAAAACCGGATAAAATAGGCGTAGCAACAGCAATTAAAGCAGGTATTTTCATTTCTTTTAAAGAACCTTCACTACTTATTTTTATGCATTGTTCATAATCAGGTTTAGCTTTGCCTTCCATCAATCCTGGAATTTCTCTGAATTGTCTTCTAACTTCTTCAACCATTTTATTAGCAGCATTAACAACCGCATTTATAAGAAACGCACTGAAAAAAAACGGTAAAGCTGCTCCAAATATAGCTCCTGCAATAGTTCTTGAATCAAGCATATTTAAAATCAAAAAATCTTTTAACCCTCCAACACCCGCATCAGCAGGTCCGGCTTGTGCATAAATAAACGATGCAAAAAGTGATAAAGCCGCAAGTCCAGCAGAACCTATTGCAAAACCTTTACCAATAGCCGCAGTAGTATTCCCTACAGAATCAAGTCTATCTGTAATTTGTCTCACTTCTTTTGGCAAATGTGCCATTTCACTAATTCCGCCTGCATTATCTGCAATAGGCCCATAAGTATCTACAGATACAGTTGCAGCTACGAAAGATAACATTCCAAGTGCCGCCATAGCAACACCATATAATCCCGCAATTTCAAAAGAAACCATTATAGCCATCATTAAAACAACTACAGGTAAAAATACACTTTTCATTCCTAAGGAAAGTCCTTTTGAAATAATAATTGCAGGACCGCCTTTTGCAAAGTTAGCAAGCTCTTTAGTTGGTTTATAATGATCACTCGTATAATATTCTGCTAATAACCCTATAGCTATCCCTGAAAATATACCTATAACAGCTGAAAGCCAAGGAGAAAAGGCTCCAAGTCTAAAACCAATCGCTGTAAATTCTTCTGAAGTTATTCCTCTTAAATAGAAAATCGTCATCAAAAAAGTTAAACAAAGCGTCAAACCCGCAGAAGTTGTTAGAGAGACATTCAGTTCTTTATGCGGATTATCTGAAGATTTTTTAAATATAACATAAACAATTCCAGCCATAGACGCTATTAATCCTAGTACCGAAAAAATAACAGGATAAATTGTAAGTTTATAGACAGAATCAAAATGTAGCACACCATTTCCCAAAATAAAATAAGTGTATAATATTAAAACAACCGCAGAAATTATTGCCCCCATATAACTTTCTAGTAAATCTGCTCCAAGACCCGCTACATCTCCTACATTATCTCCTACATTATCAGCTATAGTTGCAGGATTTCTTTCATCATCTTCGGGAAGAGCAAGTTCTGTTTTACCAACTAAATCCGCTCCCATATCTGCCGCTTTAGTATAAATTCCCCCACCAACTCTATCAAACATAGCAATAATAGAACAACCTAAAGCATACCCTGAAACAGTCATCGTAAAAGGAATATAATTAATATTCAACCAGTTAATTTTTATAAAAACATTTTCAATATCTAACTGCCCAAAAAATTTACCAAAAACTATATAAACAATTATTATTCCAAATAATGCAAAACCTGCTACAGAAAGACCCATGACACTTCCCCCTGTAAAAGCTGTTTTAAGAGTATCGCCTATATTTTTCTTAGTTAAAGCAGTATTAGAAACACGAACATTTGCATAAGTAGCTATCTTCATGCCCACAAAACCTGCTGTAGCACTCATAAGAGCCCCAAAAACAAAAGAAACACCAACATACCACTCAATTAATATTCCTAAACCAATCCCAATAAAAATAACATACTTAAAAATAGCCTGATATTCATGTTTTATGAAAGCATTTGCACCTACACGAATAGCGGAAGCTATTTCTTTCATTTTTTCGTTACCTTCTTCATAAGAAAGAACTTTTTTAAAATTATACCCTGCAAATAACAGTGCACTAATCGGCACTATTAATAAAATTAAAAAACCACCCATATGTTCACCTCCTGTTTAAAATCTACTTTATATCAATTTTACCATATTTTTTTATTTTTTTTATATAAAAAATTGAGAATAATTAAATCTTTAAATGCTACCACTCATATCTGATCACTTTACTATTGATTTAGGTTATCACTTTTCTATTTTTACTTTCTATTTTCCCATTTTGAAAAAATCTATTTTCATAGTATAATTTTGATAATTTGAATTAATTGCAAATTTTCAGGAGGTTTTTTTATGAAATTTATAGATTTAAGAAGTGACACTGTAACCATACCTACAGAAGAGATGAAAAAAGTTATGTTCAATGCTGAAGTAGGAGACGATGTTTATGATGATGACCCTACAATAAGAGCTCTTGAATTAAAAGCGGCAGAATTATTAAATAAAGAAGATGCTTTGTTCGTTCCTTCAGGAACATTTGGAAATCAACTCGCATTATTCACGCATTGTAAAAGAGGTCAAGAAGTAATTTTAGGAGATGATTGTCATATTGTAGTTCACGAAACAGGAGCATCTTCAATTATTGCAGGTGTTCAATTAAGAACTATAAACTCTATAAAAGGCGAACTCAATCCTTCAGAGATAGAAAATAAAATTAGAAAAGAAATTGACATTCATTTTCCTGAAACAGGTTTAATATGTCTTGAAAATGCTCATTCAAATGGAAGAGTTATAAAATTGCAAAATATGAAAGAAATTTATGATATTGCAAGTAAATACAATATTCCAATTCATCTTGATGGTGCGAGAATATTTAATGCAGCGGCTCATTTGAATGTTGAAGCAAAAGAAATTTCTAAATATGCTGATTCTATAAGTTTCTGTTTGTCAAAAGGACTTTGCGCTCCTGTTGGTTCTGTTTTAGTTGGAAAAAAAGAATTTATTAAAAAGGCTAAGAAAAACAGAAAAATAATGGGTGGAGCATTAAGACAAGCAGGTTTTTTAGCAGCTGCGGGAATTTATGCTTTAGATAATATGATTGATAGAATGAATGAAGATCATAAAAATGCTCAATATTTAGCTGATGAGCTTGAAAAAATCGAATGCATAAAAGTAAACAAAGAAGATTTGCATATTAATTTAGTATTTTTTAAAATCAATAAAAATATTTCACCTGATTTTTTTGTTGACTCATTTTTAAAAGAAGGAATTAAAGTAAATCCACCTGAAAATAACGAATATAGACTTGTAACACATTACTGGGTTTCTAAAGAAAACATAGACAAAGTTGTTACTTGTTTAAAAAAAATAATCTCTTCATTATAAAAACAACGCCTCTTTTAAAGAGGCGTTGTTTTTATAATTTGTCTTGCATTTTCTTCATCTTTTTTCATAGCATTTATAAGATCTTGTTCGCTTGAAAATCTTATTTCGGGTCTTAAAAATTTTAAAATTTCTATTTTTATATATTTTTCATATAAATTTTCATTAAAATCTAAAAAATAAACTTCAACTTTAGGTGCTTTTTTATCTTCGTAATAAGTTGGTCTAACTCCTACATTCATAAGTCCCCATATTGTTTTACCTTTATATGCCATTTTAACTAAATAAACTCCATACTTAGGGTAAATAACTTCTTCTTTAAATGAAATGTTTATATTTGCAGTAGGAAAACCCAAATCCGCTCCCACTTTTCTATCTTTATAAACTGGCCCTTCTAAAGTCCAATTCTTTTCAAGGAATTTATTGGCTGTTTCAAGCTCTCCATTTTTTAACAGATGCCTTATTGAAGAAGAACTTACTCTCGAATCTTTTTCTTTTAAATCATGAAGAACATTTAAATGAAAGCCTAACTTTTGGGATTCAAAATTGAGAAAAATAACATCTCCTTTAGCTCCTCTGCCCAGTCTGAAATCTTCTCCACAAGTTAATGATTTCATACCTTTTTTTAAAAGCATTTTTATATATTCTTCTCTATCTATACCCCAAACATTTTCCATTTCAATTATTTCAACATTAAAACCCATTTTTTCTATCATTTCTTTTCTTACCCACGAAGGATATATTAACCCGTCAAAGCTGTTAAAATATCTTTTAATTGGATATTTTAACAGTATTGCTAAAGGGTTCAATTTCATTTCTTTCGCTATTTTTTTTGTACGACTTAAAATATATTTATGTCCTTTATGTATCCCATCAAAAGTCCCTATAGTAACAGAATATTCCAACTCGGTCACCTCAAAATTTTACTTATTTTTACTATTCTATCGTTTCTTTCTTCATTTTTTTGTATAGTATCAACAAATATTGAATTTTTTTCTGCTTTTCCAACACCTATAAAATCATTATTTTCGTCAAATATTTTCACTTTTGAATCTTTATTAAAATTATCATATTCTATTAAATCATTTTTGTAAATTTGAATTCCATTTTTTACTTTTTCACCATTTTTCACTTTAATTCTTGGAAAGTTAAGTACTCTTTCTATTGGTAATATACTATCTTCATTTATATTTTCTTCATTTACAGAGTTTGATATATCAAAAAAACCGCATTTGGTTCTTTCAAGTTCCATTGTAACTGCTCCACAACCTAATTTATACCCTAAATCCATAACAAGAGATCTTATATAAGTTCCTGAAGAAACTTCTACTTCAAATTCAAAAAAAATACCTTCTTGTTTAAATTTTTCTATAGAAATTATTTCCACTTTTTTTGGTGGCAAATTTATTATTTCTCCTTTTCTTGCGTATTCATAAAGCTTTTTCCCTTTATATTTTTTAGCAGAATAAGCCGGTGGCGTTTGCATATATTCTCCTAAAAAACTTTTCAAAATATCAAACACTTTTTCTTTTTGATCAGGTAAAACTTCGTTTTTTTCTTGAATTATTCCTGTAACATCAAAAGTATCAGTAATTTCACCTAATTTTGCTTTTACATGGTATTTTTTAGAATCGCTGGAAAGATATTCAAGGAATCTTGTGCCTTTATTTACTGCCATAACAAGAACTCCCGTTGCAAACGGATCGAGTGTTCCTGAATGCCCAACTTTTTTAGTAGAAAAAATTTTTCTTACAAAATCTACTTCATCATGAGATGTAACACCTTTTTTTTTATTTAAATTTATAAAACCGTCAATCATTTTTATTATCTTCCTCTTCTTTTTTCGATTCTTCTGAAGGAATATTCAAGTCAGCTAAAATTTGATTTACTCTTAAACTCGCTTTCATACCTTCATCTTTATGAAAACGAACCTCAGGAACTTTAAAAGTATTTATATTTCTTGCAAGTTCCGTTCTTATAAAACCTTTTACTTTATTAAGCTCTTTAATAATTTTCTCTATATTATCATCAAATGACGACACATACAAATCAACATAAGATCTGTCTTTTGCAAGTTTTGCATAATTAACCGATAAAATTTTGTTTTGAAAAAACTCATTTCTTAATTTTGAAAAACTACTTTGAACAACTTTAATTATTTCACTTTCAATCATATTTCTTTTAAAATTTGACATATTATTCTTCCTCCATATCTTCAACGATATTATTTATGTTTAAGAAATCTTCCGACTCTGAAATTACAATTTTCAATTTTTCAAAATAACTTAAATATTTTTTAGGTGTAAGTCCCACACTATTCCATATATCTTCGTTTGGAACAGGTATTGAAAAACTCCCTGAAAACCCATAAAATATAATATTTATAGTTAAATTTGATATATACACTATATTTGTTAACATTCTGGTATTCTCATTTTTATTTTTTTGCGGAGAATTATGAAAATTTGCTGAATCAATTACAACATCAGATAAATTCCAACTTTCAAAAAGTATTTTGCCTATTTGCTGGTGAGAATATGTTTCTAATAATTCCTCTGCTTCTTCAAATGAAATCTTTTTATGTCTTGATACTTTTATTATCATTTCAAAAATATCGGGCATTATTATTGACATAGCAATTTTACCCATATCATGTAACATACCACATAAAAATGCTTCTTCTCTTTCGGGATAATTTAAATGTTTCGAAAGTAACTCAGAAGCTATTGCTGTTCCCATAAGATGTTTCCAGAATTTTTCTGTATTAAAAAACTCATATTCTTTTCTAAAATAGCTTTTTACCGTAAAAATACTCAATGCTAAATTTCTAACTGTCTTAAAACCTAATATGTTAATAGCTTGAGTTAATTTAGTTACTCTCCTTGGAAGAGCATAATATGCAGAATTTGACATTTTTAATATTTTTGCACTTAAAGGAGGTGATTTTATCACCGCATTATTCAAATCTTTTGTATTTGATTCAGGATCTGAAGCAACAGCAATAATGTTTTGAACTAAAAAGTCAGGCGTTGGTAATTCTTGTATTTTTTTTGATATATCCTTTAAAGATGTCTGAGTAGTCATTACACCATCTCCTTAGGAAGAGTTAATGTAAAAGTGCTTCCTTCACCTAAAACACTTTCCACATTAATACTACCCCCATGTAAATCTACTAATTCTTTTACTATTGCAAGACCTATACCTGTCCCTTGAACATTATAAGTTAGGGAAGAATCGGCTCTATAAAATTTTTCAAAAATTTTATCTAGATGTTCTTCGGCTATTCCTAATCCGTTGTCCTCAATTTTTATAATACATTCTTTAAGAGTCGTTCTAATTAGTATTTTGATAACTTTTTTATCTTTAGATTCATCATGATATTTCACAGCATTTTGAATTAAGTTTAATAAAACTTGTTTTATTCTTGTTTTATCTATATCTAAAATTATTGAATCTTCTTCCAATTCAACTGATACCTCTATAGATTTAGACTCTATAGAATCATTCAAAGCCTTTATTACTGAATTCATCAATTCAATCATATCAGTTTTAGTTCTGTCTATAGTAAGGGTGTGAGTTTCAAGCTTAGAATAATCAAGCAGATTATTTAAGAGCGCTTCCAAATGTTCAGACTCATTATGAATAGTTGTTAAAAATTCTTCAAGCATTTCTTTGTCAATCATTTCTAAAGAGCTTATAAGAGTTTCTGAATAAGCTTTTATAGAAGACAAGGGCGTTCTCAATTCATGTGACATAGTAGATAAAAATTCATTTTTCATTTTTTCTATTTTTTTCATTTTTTCAAGTTCTTTTGTTCCTGAAATATCTCTAATATTCACTAAAACATAATATTCTTTTTCAAAAATTATGTTTATTAAATCAAAAGAATAACTTTTATCTTCATACTCATATTCAAAAGATTTATTCTGTTTTTCCGCAATGGAAGATATAACATATCCATCAATTATTTTTCTAAATTTCTCATTATTTGTTACGTTTCTAAAATTGTTATTCATAAATTGAATTATTAAATTTTCATTATAAACTGCCACTGAATCAAAAGTAGAATTTAATATATTATCTAAAAAATTTTTATTTTTTTCAATCAAAATATTTTTATCCAAAATTTCTTCATAAAGTTTCAAAGTTTCAAATAAATTACCCATAAGAAAAGATGTTGTTCTCAAAATCATCATAAATCTATTAGAAAAATTTTGCTCTTTTGTGAAAATAGCGTAAACAAAATTGACGTTTGTTGCTTGGGCAATAGGTATAATAATATAAGACCCTTCATCTTCTGGAAAAATTGAAATATCCGTTTTAGAATAAGACCACCTTACAAGTTCAGATAACTCATCAGAAAAATTCCTTTCGAAAATCTCTTCATAATTTTCACTATTTTTTATAAAAAAATATTCTTCTTCAATTTCAACCATATCTTTTACGATATCCGATAAAGCTTTATAAGAAGTATTTAAACTATCGACTTTACTTAATTCCATAATTATATTAGAAATTTTTGCCAACATTAAAATATCTGATTTAACTTTGGAAGACATATTTTACACCAACCTTAAAGCTTTATTTTTTAGCAAATAAAAATAAATATTAAAGAAGCACGTTTATTTTCTAACTTTTACTGAGCATTTCTCTAACTAATTTATTCATTTAAAATTATAGCATAAATATATATATATTTACAATAAATATACTTAAATAGTTATTAAAATATAAAATTTTATGTTAAAATAATTAACAATACCTGAAAATTTTTAAAATAATCAGAAAGGAGTGATTAACATGAAAATGACTATGGCTGTAGACATTAAAAGCTTAATCGACAAAGGTCAATTGAAATTGTTGAAACAATTAATTTCAGATCAAAAACCTGCAAAAATTGTTGAAATGATCGAAGAATTACCTGCAGAAGAAAAAATAGTAGTATTTCGGCTTTTACACAAAGATCAAGCTGCTAATGTTTTTACCGAATTAGAATCAGATGAAAGAATGAAGTTGCTTTCTCTCTTCAAGGAAGAACGCTTAAAAGAACTTATCGAAACTATGGATCCGGACGACAGAATCGAGGTATTTGAAGAACTGCCGGCAAATGTAGTTAGAAGACTTTTAGCATATCTCTCCCCTGAAGAGAGAAAGCAAACACTAACTCTTTTAAACTATCCTGAAGATTCTGCGGGAAGAATTATGACCCCTTATTATCTAGATATAACCGATCATTTTACTGCGGATCAAGCTATTGATTACGTTAGAAAAGAAGGAAGCGAAAAAGAAACCGTTTATACTCTTTTTGTAATTGATGATGACAGAAATTTAACAGGAGTAGTAGATTTAAAAGATATATTATTTGCTTCAAATGATAAAAAAATATCTGATTTAATGACAAAAGAGCCTATTTCGGCAGATGTTTATACCTTGCAAGAAGAAGTAGCTCAAATAATGAGGGATTATGATTTATTAGCTTTACCTATAGTAGATTCGGAAAGAAGACTCGTTGGAATAATAACAATTGATGATATTGTAGATTTTATGGAAGAATCTGCTACAGAAGACATTCAAAAAATGGCTGCTATTGGAGCTACAGAAACCTCATATTTTCACACTTCAATTTTCAAACTTGTAAAAAGCAGAGTTTCATGGCTTTCTGTATTACTAATATTAGGAAGTCTTGCGGCGTTTATAATTGACGGTTATTCAGAAATACTTCAAAAAGTGACTATACTTGCTGCTTTCATCCCAGCAATAACCGATATGGGAGGAAATGCAGGAGGACAAATATCAGCAATGATAATACGTTCTATGGCTATTGGTGAAATCGATAAAACTCAACTGAAAAAAGTTCTTATAAAAGAAATAGTAGTAGGGGCCATTTTAGGAGTTGTTTTATCTCTAGTTATGGCCGTAAGAGCTATCTTCAACACAACTGATGCAAGAGTTATTTTGAGTCTTGGCGCATCTATAATGGTCGTAGTAATGGTTTCTAATTTACTTGGAACCATTCTTCCTTTTGTAGCTAAAAAATTTAAACTTGACCCCGCTGTAATATCAGGTCCTCTTTTGACAAGTATAATGGATATTATAAGTATGGCGATATATTTTTCAGTCGCAGTACTTTTTCTTAAAGATTATTTATAACAACAAAATTTTAGGAGGTTATAATGTTACCCAAAACTGCTGTTTATCCTGGAAGTTTTGATCCGATTACGTATGGTCATATAAACATTGTTGAAAGAGCTAGAAAAAGATTTGAAAAACTTTATGTTTTAGTTACAAATAATTCTCAAAAAAAATATCTTTTTTCTTTAGAGGAAAGAATTGAATTAACAAAAACATGTTTAAAAAAATACGATAATGTTGAAGTTATTTCTTATGAAGGACTTGTTGTAGATTATGCAAAAGCGGAAAACATATACACAGTAGTAAGAGGTTTAAGAGCGGTAAGTGATTTTGAATATGAATTTCAGATGGCTAGTGCCAATAGAGCTCTTTTCCCTGAACTCGAAATTATGTTTTTAATGACCGATACCGCGTATTCTTTTATCTCTTCTTCTGTAGTTAGAGAAGTTGCTAAATATGGCGGAAAAATAAATTGTTGGGTTCCGAAAAGTGTAGAAGAAAAATTGATTTCTAAGTTTAAAGATATTTAATAATTTTTGTAGAAAATGAAATATTTTTATGTTAAAATATCATGATATTTTTGTTTTGAATTAAAATCGAAATTTTTATAACTAAAATTATAAAAAACATATTTTATGAGGAGGGACTTTTTAATGGCTATTACTGCTGAATTAGTAAAAAAACTTAGAGATATGACAGGGGCTGGAATGCTTGATTGTAAAAATGCTTTAGTTGAAAATAATGGTGATATTGAAGCTTCTGTTGAATATTTAAGAAAAAAAGGTATTGCAAAAGCTGCAAAAAAAGCTGATAGAGAAACAAAAGAAGGTATTGTTTACTCTTATATTCATCACAATGAAAAAGTAGGTGTTTTACTTCTTTTAGGTTGTGAAACAGATTTTGTTGCTAAAACTGAAGATTTTCACAAATTAGCAAAAGATATAGCTTTACAAATTGCTTCAATGAACCCAAAATTTATTTCAAGAGAAAAAGTACCTGCTGAATTAATTGAAAAAGAAAAAGAAATTTTCGCAGAAGAAATGAGAGCTTCTGGAAAACCTGATCATGTTATAGAAAAAATAGTTTCTAATAAAATTGAAAGTTTCTATAAAGACAATTGCTTATTAGAGCAAGAATTTGCTTTAGGTGATGGCGAAACTATTCAAGAAATGATAACTGCAGCAGTTGCAAAAATTGGTGAAAATATTGCTGTTGAAAAATTTGAAAGATATGCAATAGGGCAATAACTTTTATATAAGGGCGAGGTATTTTTATCCGCCCTTTTATTTTACAAATTTTTTATTCCGGAGGATGTTAAAATGTATAGAAGAGTTTTATTGAAATTAAGTGGAGAAGTTCTTTCAGGAGAAGGCAACAAAGGATTTTCAGAAGAATCTATTAAATATTTATCTCAAGAAATAAAGAAATTGTCTGACCACGGAATGAATATAGGACTTGTAATAGGAGCTGGAAATTTATTCAGGGGAAAAGAGTTAAAAGATGTTACTAACACTATTGCAGATAATATCGGAATGATGGGAACAGTTATTAATGCTTTATATTTAAAAGACTATTTTGAAAAAATGGGAATTAAGACCGTTGTTGTATCACAAATAGTTCATCTCCCTTCTGTAAGAACCATTCATTATGATGACATAGAATTATATTTTAATTCTGGGTACGTAGTTATATTTGCCGGAGGAACTTCTAACCCTTTCTTTACAACCGATACTGCAGCTGCATTGAGAGCCATTGAAATGAAAGCTGAAATCCTTATTAAAGCTACCAAAGTCGATGGTATTTTTGATAAAGACCCTAAAAAGTTTACAGATGCTGTGAAATATGATACAATTACATATGATAAAGCAATATCAAAAAATTTAAAAGTGATGGATACTGAAGCCTTTGCAATTTGTTTAAGATATAATATGCCAATAGTTGTATTAGATTTTTTCAAAAAAGGAAATTTATTAAATGCTTTGTTAAACAAAAATGTAGGAACAAAAGTAATCCCTTAAACTTATTTTTAAATTAAAATTATAGAATAGATTTGGAAAGTAGAAAGTTGGAAAGGAAAAGCGTTAAAAACATATAATGAGGTAGTAAATATTGATAAAATAAATCGCTCACAAGATCGAATTTTCTAAAAAACAAATTTCACTCTTGTCAAAAAATGCTAAAAATAGCAAACTCGCTACGCTCAAACATGCTATTTTCTGACGCATTTTTTGATTCGCTCAATTGTTTTTTATACGAAAATTCTCAATTGTTCGCTACTTTATTTCATCAATATTTGATGTCAAAGCATTTTAATTAAAAAACTGTGTCACTTGCCACTTTTAACTTTTCACTATTTAAATGCTTAACCATTTAAACAATTAAACGTTTTTTGTTTTTCCTTATCAACTATAAATTTAAATTATTTTTGCCATACTATTTTACAGAGAACCATAATTAATATTCCCTTAAATATTCAAGGGATTTTGTTTATATATAAAAAACGGGTGTAATATAGATGGGCGTATTATCAGATTAGAACGCAAAATATGGAGGTGTTTGAAAGTGGTAGTATATTACGATGAAATAGTTGAAATTCATGCAAGAGAAGTTTTAGACTCAAGAGGTAACCCAACAATCGAAGCAGAAGTAGCTACTATGAGTGGTGCAGTAGGTACAGCAATAGTTCCATCAGGAGCTTCTACTGGGAAATTCGAAGCTTTAGAATTAAGAGACGGGGATAAAACAAGATATTTAGGAAAAGGAACAACAAAAGCTGTTAAAAATGTAAATGAAAAAATAGCGGAAGAATTATTAGGACTTAACATTTTTGATCAAGCATTAATTGACCAAACAATGCTTGAATTAGATGGTACTCCTAATAAAGAAAAACTTGGAGCAAACGCTATACTTGCAGTTTCTATGGCTTGTGCAAGAGCTGCAGCTGAATCAGCAGGACTTCCACTGTACAAATATTTAGGTGGTCCAAATGCAAAAATGTTACCTGTACCTTTAATGAACATTGTTAATGGTGGAGAACACGCAGATAATAATCTTGATATTCAAGAATTCATGATAATGCCTGCAGGAATCCCTACATTTAAAGAAGCTTTAAGAGCAGGAGCAGAAATTTTCCATAACTTAAAAAAACTATTAAGCAAAGAAGGTCACATGACTTCAGTTGGAGATGAAGGCGGATTTGCACCTAATTTCAACTCTAATGAAGAAGCTTTAGTTTTCATAGTTAAAGCAATTGAAAATGCAGGCTACAAACCAGGAGAAGAAATATTTATAGCTCTTGATTGTGCGGCATCTGAATATTATAACGAAGAAACAAAAAAATACAGTATTGACGGGAAAGAATTATCTTCAGAAGAATTAGCAGATTATTATGCAAACCTTGTTGAAAAATATCCTATAAAATCAGTTGAAGATCCTTTTGATCAAGATGATTGGGACGCATACGTTAATTTCACTAAAAAAGTGAAACATAAATCGCAAGTTGTTGGTGATGATCTTTATGTTACTAACGTTATAAGACTTCAAAAAGGTATAGACCTTAATGCGTCAAATTCTATTTTAATAAAATTAAATCAAATAGGTTCTGTTACTGAAACACTTGACTCAATAGAATTAGCTATGAAAAATAACATGACAAACATTATATCTCACAGATCTGGCGAATCAGAAGATACATTTATAGCAGATCTTGCAGTTGCAACAAACGCTGGATTTATAAAAACAGGATCATTATCAAGAACAGATAGAATAGCTAAATATAACAGACTTCTCAGAATCGAAGAAGAATTAGGCTCAGTAGCTGTTTACAAAGGATTAAAATCATTTTACGCTACAAAATAATAATTAACGGGATGTTTTAACATCCCGTTTTTTTATTTTATAAAAGTTAAAAACCTTTCATTTAAAGCATTATCATAAACTATTCGCGAATAAACATTTCCAGAAGACCTTAAAGTAAAACATAAATTGCTATAATGAGTTTCATATAACCCAAAACACATCTTTTGACCTTCAACCCATTCAAAATTATCCATTAATGACCAGTGCATATACCCCGCAACATTTATACCATCTTTCATCGCTTCATAAATTTTATTAATAGTTTTTATAATATACAAATTTCTTGTACGATCTTCTTTATCCGCAATTCCATTTTCTGTTATTATTATAGGTCTATCATATTTCTTAAATCTTTTTAAAACATCATAAATTCCCTCCGGATAAAAATACCACCCTATATCTGTTTTCTGCTCATTTTTTTCATCATTAAAAATATAATTACCTTTAGAGTAACTTATATACCTCTTAGTATAATAATTTATTCCTATAAAATCAAAATCACTTGAAAAATCTGCTTGTTCATTTTTTCCAAAAGGTTTTTCATATCTATTATTTATAATTGAATCAATAAAAGCGTGATCAAAATATTTTTCAACTTTTTTCTTAGTAAAATTATCAAAAATAGATAATTTTCTATTCGGAATATAAACAGCTGTATGTTTAGCAATAGAAACTTTTGCCCCGTTATTATAAGTTTTAATAATATTATAAGCCTTATCATACGCACGTAATAAATTTCTTGCAACGATCATAGACTTTTCCATATTTTTTTCGCCAGGTGGCCATTCGCCAGTAATATATGACTGATACACATAAACCATAGGTTCGTTTATAACAATATAAAACTGAACTAAATCTCCCACAATTTGTAAAAATTTTTCTATAAAATCAAGAAAATATTTTATGTTTTCTTCTTTTTCAAAACCACCTTTTTGAGCAAACCATGAAGGAAGAGAAAAATGAAATAAAGTAACCATTGGATCAATATTATTTTTAACAAGACCCTTTATTAAACTCAAATAATTATTCAATACATCTTCATCAAACTTATCTTCAGAAGGTTGAATTTTTGCCCATTCAATAGAAAATCTATAACTGTTTAAATTTAAATTTTTTACTAAGTCTATATCTCTTGAAAAATTCTGTTCAGAATTACACCCGGGATGAGAAGAAGACTCATCTTTTATTTTCCCTTTTAATTCCCATGCATACCAATCACTATTAAAATTATGCCCTTCTATTTGATGCGAAGCAGTAGCAGCTCCCCACATAAAACCTTGAGGAAAAACGTAATCTTTCATAATTTTACCCCCACTATAATATTCCAAAACATTTTATAATAATTCTTTTATTTCTTTGTCCATCAAATTCTGCATAAAAAATTTCTTGCCATGGACCTAAATCTAATTTACCTTGTGTAACTGGAATTATTACCTGATGATGCATAATAAGATTTCTTAAATGTGCCGCTCCATTATCTTCTCCCGTTCTGTGATGAAAATAATTATTATTATAAGGAGCTAATTCTTCAAGCCATTGATCAATATCTTTTAAAAGGCCTTGTTCATCATCATTAATATAAACCGCAGCCGTTAAATGCATTGCGGAAACTAAGACATATCCATCTTTAATTTCACTTTCATATAAAAACTCTTTAACATCTTCAGTAATCCTTATAAAATCAATTCTTTTTTTTGTATTTACCCACAAATACTTAGTTGTAGATTTAACATTTTGTCCAGAATATGAAAAATCCATAAAAATCACCTCTTTTTAATTAATTATAACAAAAAACGAAAAAAAATCATAAAAAACTAAAAACTTCCAAATAAATATCTTTTATTTGGAAGTTTCTCATAAAACTTACTTTTTATTTAATTGTATTTTTATTAAAAATTATACCCAATTGTAGTACCTATTGCATTTATAAAAGGATAAATAAGTAAAATATGACCACCCTCCATTCCTAAACCAGATGAAAGCGTAGCAAATCCAAACGCTCCCAAAGCTCCTAATGAAGAACCTATAATTGATCCCCAAAAATTTCCATCTTTTCCTCTAATTTTTCCATAAGTATTCAAAGCAGCAACAGATCCTACAGGCGGCCCCGCCATAATAATCAAAGCAACTTGATCTAATGATCCACCTAAAGAACTTAACTGCACTCCCCCATAAAAACCCAAAAAGCCACCTAATGTACTAACGAGAAGATCGTCAATAGGCATTAGTTTTTTTGAAACACTCTCTGTTTTTTCAAAAGATTTAAACAAAGAAAACGAACTTTCAAAATGACTTGAGAAAACTGATGAAACACTAAAAAAACATAACAATACAACAAAAAATTTTTTCATTTATTCCTCCTATAAATATAAAGTTTTTGATTCTATTTATTTTTTATGGGTTTAATTCTGGATGCAAAGAGCAGCATCAGTAGCAAGTTGGTGCAAGGAAAAACATTTTTACATTTATCTACATTTACCGTTTTTTTGATTTTAATGTAGTGTAACAGCCACGCTGAACTGTGCACGGCGTTACAGCACTTATGACAATGTAGGTCAATAGAAAGTTGATCAGAAATAACGCTAAAACAAATATTTGTAATTAATTCCCCTCTTGAGGGGTGGCAACCGAAGGTTGACGGGGTGGACAGATTTTTGCAAATGCTTATAATAATGAAAATGAAGTGGTAAACATTAAATAAAATAAACGCTCACAAGATCAAATTTTCTAAAAAACAAATTTCGCTCGGTCAAAAAATGCTAAAAATAGCAAACTCGCTACGCTCAAACATGCTATTTTCTTACACATTTTTTGATTCGCTCAATTGATTTTTTGACGAAAATTCTCAATTGCTAGCTAATTTATTTCATCCATATTTACCGTCAAAGCATTATAATAAAAAAATTTTGTGCCACTTTCCACTTTTCGCTATATTTGATTTTCCTGACCAATTTTAAAAACCCTATTTACCGTTAAGGCATTGTAAAAATCAAAACCGTTTTTAGAAAATCTTTTCCTTTCCTTCTAATTTTATTATAACATCTATTCTATTATATATTTTTAATTTTTCTGATAAAATGCTTTTTTTAAGAATATTAAGTCCATAATTATATTTAAAAATTATACTCTTCATTAAAAAAAAATTAACATTCTTGATATTTCTTAACATTTTCTAAAATGCTTAACAAATAATTATTGTAGAATCCTAATGACAATATCATTAGGAGGAAATATAAAATGAAATCAATAAAATTTAAAATGATCGCAAGTTTTTTAGTTATAATTCCTATAATTTTTATATTTATTGGAGTAATATTAAATAAACATATCAATTCAATAATAATGACAATCTCCATAAACTCTTATGAAGAAACTATAAAAGCAAGAGAGCAACAGATTGAAAATTTTTTGGAAACCTTTAAAATAGATCTTTTAAATTTATCTAAAGACTGGCTTATACAAGATTCCTTAATTTTATCAGACTGGAATATGGTTGATAGAAGTACCGTAATGATAAGTTTAATAGAACAAAAAAAAATTTATTACTCTGAAATAATTATAGCAGATAATAGTGGAAATGGCTGGTCAAGTATTCAAGGAAACATCAATATTTCTGACACAGAAATGTTTGAAATTATCTCTAAAAAAAATGTGGATTTTTATATTTCAGATCCGCAATATTCTTTTTCTGCAAATGAAAATATAGTGTATTTAGCAAGTGCTGTTTATGATGAAACAAAAGAAAATAAGTTAGGTATAATAAGTTTTTCACTTAAACTATCTTTAATTAATAATATAATTGATCAAACAAATAATAAAGACGTTTACGGATGGGCTGTTAGTAAATCTGGTGATATTATATCCCATCCCAAAAATGAAAAAATATTAAATGAAAATATTAAGAATAGTTTGTATTTTGAAGAGCTTTTCAATAAAATAAATAACTCTAATAACTCTAATTCTTTAGAATTAAAATTTCCCGATGGGAAAAAAGAAATAGTTATTTTTAACAAAATTCCAGGAACACCCGAGTGGTACATAATGATATCTTTATATGAAGAAAAATTTAAAGTTCTTCAACAGGAAGTTCTTTTTTTTGCCATGTTAATTTCTTTAATAATCTCTTTAATAATATTTTTTACCGCATATTTCATAGGAAACTCATTATCCAAAACTATCAAAAATTTTCAAAAAAATTTAGCCTTATTCGGCGAAGGAAATTTGTTAGTAAAATTTAAAGAAAAAGGAAGCAGAGAATTTATTCTAATGAACGACTCTCTTAACAATGCAGTAAAATCTCTTGCAAACTCTATGCAATCAATCAATAACGTTGCAGATAATATTTTTAATCACTCAAATGAGATGAAAGAAATATCCTCTAAATCTTATGAATTTACTAAAGTAGTTTCTAAAGAAATAGATACAATAAAAAATGATCTCATAAACTCTTCTTCTAGCATACAAGAAATTAATACTGATTTATATGAAATATCTAAAATTGCGGTAAATATATCTGATTTTTCAAAAGAAATTGAAAAAATGTTAAATATCATACAAAAGTACTCTAATGAAGGGCAAAAAACCATTTACGAAGTTTTAAAATCTACAAAAAATACTGTTTTAGCCTCAAAAAACACCGAAAAAGAAGTTAAAGAACTAACTTTCCAAGCTTTAAACATTAAAAAAATATTATCAAAAATTGATAATATTACAGAACAAACAAACCTTTTAGCTTTAAATGCCTCTATTGAAGCGGCAAGAGCCGGAGAAGCTGGAAAAGGGTTTGCAGTAGTGGCAAATGAAGTAAGAATCTTAGCAGAAGAAAGCCGAAAAGCTACAACAGAAATTTCTAATATATTAAAAAATATTGTTGAATGTTCAGAAAAATCTAATCAATCCTCTCATAAAACTGTTGAAATTTCAGAAGAAACGGATAAAAATTCAGAATCCATAAAAACTCATTTTGAAGATATATTAAAAAGAGTAAATGAAGTAATAGAAAAATACTTAACTCTAATCAATTTCTCTGAAGAACAGAAAGATTATACAAATAAAATAAGTAAACTTGTCGATTCACAAGCTAATTATTTGAATGAAATATCTTCTGAATTACATAAAATATCTGAATCAACACAAACTCAATTTCAAATTTCATCACAAATAAAAAACACGGGCGAAAATTTTAAAGAATTATCCGAAACACTTCATTCAAAAATAAATAAATTTAAAATAAATTAATAAAATCTTCTTTATTAAAAATAATAAAACCGACTTTTTTTGTCATAATATTGTATTTCAAAATTAAAAGACATACTCAATCTATTAATAGCAATTTAATCTCATTCTGATATAATGTTATAAACTTCACAAAAAGAGGAGGAATCTCAATGAGCGATTTAATATTTAAAACAACTGCAAAATGTGAAACTAATATGAAAACTGTAGTTAAAGCAAGAAATTTTACTATTATTATTGATGAGCCAGAAAGTTTAGGTGGAAGCGATCATGGTGCAAACCCAGTAGAATATGTTCAAGCTGCTCTTGCAGGTTGTCTAAATGTTGTAGGCCATATAGTAGCAAAAGAAATGGGATTTGAAATTAAAAATATGGAAATTGAAATAGAAGGCTCTTTAAACCCAGCAAAATTTGTAGGCAAAAGCAACGAAGAAAGAGCAGGTTATAAAGTATTAAATGTAACACTTAAAGTAGATACTGATGCTGATGAACTCACATTAAAAAAATGGGTTGAAACGATAGAAACAAGATGTCCTGTTTCTGACAATATAACAAATCAAACTGAAGTTAATATTAAAGCACAAAAATAAAAATCGGGAATTTTTCCCGATTTTTTTATTTAATTATCTTTAAAGCTCTAAATGTAAAATCACAAATTCTTCTTTTTTCTGAACGCCAATCTTTTTCTAATGCCATGCCACAATAAGGACCCCATTTTTTGAAATAATAATGATTTGTTTTAATCATTAATAACCCTTCATTTTTTTTCATAATTTTAATAAGATCATCTTTTTGTTCTTTAAATAAATTTATTTTGTCTATTACTCCAATTTCTTTCAACAACTCCATTTTATGAATCCAAAAAAGCCACTCTCTTTCTTTTAATGAATGAATATTTAATTTAAAATTATCCATACAAAAAGAGGCGGGAGCTATTAATTGATTTTTTTCTAAAACGTTTATATAGGGAATAGGAGATAATTTAATAAGAGTTTTAAATCCATTGACAAGTTTAATATAGTTCTCCTCATTTCTCCAGCTCTTTGTAAATGCTAAAAGTCTTAAATCATATATAGAAAGCCATTTTATATTATCTTTAAAAATTTTTTTCCCTTTATAATCAACAGCAATCTCGTCAATATTATTTATTTCTGATACGTACTGAAATTTATCTAAAATTTTATTTATTTCAATTTTCACAAAATCTTTTTTTTCAATTCCAGCATATGAAAAAATAACTGCTTTTATTAATTTCGAACCACCCAAATTTTTTTCATCTAAAATTTTTCCAACTTTTTTTAAACAACCATTATCAAAATCTTCTCTCTCCTCGAATTCTTTCATCAATTTTTTAAATTGTTCATTAGAGTTATCTAAACCTTTTTCATAAAAAACTCTAACAGCCGTTTCAACACCTTTTTCGGAATGAAAATCTTCATCTATCCAACCTTTTTCATTCTGAATATCTAAAAAATTTTTTACGTAAATATCTTTTATAATTTCATCTTGAAATTTATTTTTTTCTTCTTCTAAAATGTTTTTCAACAAATCTTTTTTTAGCCTATACCTAATAGAAGCACAAGCGTTTTGCAATAAAAAATTTATTGATTCATTCATTTGAATCACTATTTTTTTTCAAAAATTCTTTAGCTTTTTTTCTAGTTTTAGGACTTACGCTGTTTATTTGATTTTTTACAAAAAAATGTATTTTTTCTTTATCTTCTATAAAATTATAAGAGTCTTCAAAACATTGAATTATTGCAGCTTTTAACAAACCTCTTTGTTTATCGGGATAATCACATTTTTTATCTACATCTAATAAAATATCTATCAGTTCTTCTGAAAATTGTTTGCAATTATTGATTATTTTGCTGCAATTTTCTACAAAACAATGAGCCGTCATAAATTTTTCGTCATTAAAAAGACTAGTATAATCATCAAAAATTTTTTCGAAATAATTTTCTTTATCTACTTTAATCAAATTTCCAATAATTGTAAGAGCGATACTTCTATGATAAGAATTTTTATGTTTTAATAACAAAACAAAATCATTCCAATATTCATAAAAGTATTCAGGTTTTAATTCACTTGATTTTGAAATAATATAATAGCAATGATAATAAACCATAATTTTATTGTTGTTTAAAAGCTGCTTTACAACTTCTCTTTTTATATCTTCATCTTTCAAAACTAAATCAACATAATAATCTACATCTACATTTTTATCAGAAATATTTTCAATCAATTTATCGTAATCCATAAAACACCTTCCTTATCCCCGAATTAATTTCAATTTTTTACAATAGATAAAGAATTTCTTGTATCATTGGAAATAAGATACAACCATTCTTTGTTAGTAATATCTATATCTTTTAGATTTAATAGTTTTTTTCTTTCTTCAATTAAAGACATTTTATTCTCCTTGTCCAATAAAAAATATTTGGTTCTATTTAAAATATTGTGGCTAAAATTAATTTATAGATAGTTAGTCAGGAAAATCTAATAACGGCTAAAAGCTCAAAATTGAAAGCAGAAAGGAAAAGATGTTCTGAAATCAGTATTGATTTTTATAATGCTTTGATGGTAAATATGGATGAAATAAAGTAGCGAGCAATTGAGAATTTTCGTCAAAAAACAATTGAGCGAATCAAAAAATGCGTAAGAAAATAGCATGTCTGAGCGTAGCGAGTTTGATATTTTTAGCATTTTTTGACCGAGCGAAAGCTGTTTTTTAGAAAATTTGATCTTGTGAGCGTTTATTTTATCCAATGTTTACCACTTCATTATTATAAGGTTTTAATGTTTTTCCTTACACCAACTATAAAATACCCACGTTGTCATAAGTGCTGTAACGCCGTGCAAAGTTCAGCGTGGCTGTTACACTACATTAAAATCAAAAAACTGTTATTATTAAAATGTTTTTCCTTTCAACTAACCAACTTTCTAAAGTAATAAAAACACAAAAAATTACAGAGAATCAAATATTTAAATACAATTTTTTATTCCTATAATCTTTTTTCAAAGGCGTTTTAAAAGAATTTTACATCAAAACATAAAAAAACTAAAAATATAATACTCAAAGTAGTTATAGAATAAAATAATAAAATTCTCTAAAATTTTCTGTCAAAAAAATATAACTTTTGCAAGTGTCATAAATAAAGGATAATAAAAAAATAATTCTTAGTAAAAATAACGAAACTTTATAGAAATATTATGGAAATAAAAATTTATTTTCCTTGCCATTTAAAGTAAGGATATGTTTTATTTTCGTCAATTTCCCAAATATTTTCAAAATCCCATGAGTTGTTTTGGGTATAATTTAATTTCGTTTTCATTCTTGAAGTATTTCTTCCAAAACCTCCTGAAAAATTACTTCTTAAAGTTATTTCATTATCGAAATAAGAGAATTTTACATCACCTTCATTATTTCCTATAAATGCACCTACAAGCGGATTATTTTCGCTAATAATTTTTCCTGCAGAATAGGAATAAGATATAACTCCTTCTTCTGTATTCCAACCAACAAAACCTCCAGTTTTATCAACACCTTTGACTTCAGTTAAAGAATAACAATTTTCTATTTTACTAAGATTACCTCCAACAAATCCCCCTACTATATTATTACCTTGTATAAAAGTTTTAGAATATGAAGTTGAAATTATTCCAGAATTTCTTCCCGCAAATCCTCCTACAAGATTATTTCCATTAATTTTTCCAATCGAATATGATTTAGTTATTTCAGAATTAAAATTTGATCCGGCAAACCCGCCTACAATATCAATCCCTTTTACATCTGCTTTTGAATATGATTCAGTTATATATCCATTATTTTCTCCAATAAAACCTCCTATCCATTTAGTTCCTTCAACATTTCCCAATGAATAAGAATTAATTATTTTTCCTTCTAATGTAGCTCCAGCAAAACCTCCCATACAATCAATTCCTTTTACATTTGAGTTTGAATAAGAGTTTTTTATTTCACCTTCAAAAGCAATTCCGACAAAACCTCCGCTATGTTGGGTGGCATTGACATTAGTTACAGAATATGATTCAAAAATTTTCCCAAGATTATTTCCTGCAAACCCTCCAATTTGTTCAAAACCATCAGCATTTCCAGTAAAAGAAGAATTAGAAATTTCTCCCGTTCTATCATTAACACCCACAAAACCCCCTGACCATTTATATCCATTAATTTTTCCCGATACATTACAATTATCTATTACGCCTGAGTTTAATGCAACAAGCCCTCCCACACGATTTTTTCCATTTATATTTGCATTTATAATATTTATATTTTTTAAATTTGGAGATAAATGAGAGGCTAAAAATTGTCGCTGAACAAATTCGAAAAAACCCACATTTTCTTCTTCCGGTCTGTCTATATTTAAATTGTTTATAACAAAACTATTGCCATCAAAAGAACCTTTAAATCCATTTCCTGCTCTAAAATTTCCTATAGGTTGCCAATTATCATATTCAGATAAATCTATATCATTAATTTGTTTAAAATGTTTATCCAAATAATTTCTGATATTATTCAATTGTTCTGCTGATGAGATTAAATAAGGATCTTCTACAGTTCCTGAACCTCCAGCAAATTCTTCTGTCTTTTTTATAACCTCTTCTTCAAAATTTTTTGGTCTAATAAAAAATAATGGCCCACCATCGCCTTTAATACTTTCTTCAGTAAAAAAAGAAATAATATCTTCTTTATCAAAATATCTATTTTGTCCTCTTGGAGTTCCGTCTAAATAGATATCTTTTCCTGTTGCAGGATCAAAAATCTCAAAATAAATATTTTTATCTGTTTCAACATATCCTTTTAACACAAACATATGAAGAAGATCGGCACTCGAACTATAAAAAGAAGCAGTTTTTTCAAAACTTCTTGCATTCAAAGTGATTTTTTTCATATCTCCACCTAACAACATAATACTTCCATTATTTAATTCATCTTTTAAAAATTCTATTGTAATTTCATGTCTGTTATAAGTTTTAAAGTTTATATTATAAAAATTCAAATAATCTGTAATAACCATAGTGCTCCAACCATGATCTATGCTGAAATCATTTAAATATAAATTTCTCGCTTCTTCGCCATTTGTTATTATTTCATTGTTGTACCAATTAACTGCCATAGCCGCAGAAGTTGTTGCACAATTCATTGAACCATAATCTCCCGTTTCAAGCTGATCTTCATACCATTCAACATCTATATCGTTAGATATGTGTTTTTTTATTTCGCCATCTAATCCCCAAAATTTTGAATGTTTTAACAACTTTTCTTTTAAAGAAATTGAATTGTTTTCAAATCTATAATCTTTTCCAATTAAATTATCTTTAATTTCAGGTTTCTCTATTTCATATCCTTCTTCTATTTCAATTGTATCTTCAAATAAATTTTTTTGTTCATTTTTAAAATCTGTATCACCTGTTAAAGCATTTATACCTATATATTTTCCAACATATTTATCACCTTTTAAACTTCCTAAAAATTCCGAATTTGATATTTTCCCTTTATTAACTCCACTAATTCCACCAACTATCATTTCCCCTTTAACAAAACTTTCAGAAAAACTATTTGTTATTTCCCCGTTTAATTTATTAGTTCCTGTTATTCCACCTATTTCATAAATCCCAATTACACTTCCTTTTGAAAAAGTGTTTTCTATAATCTTTAGATTATATCCTGCAATTCCACCAACAAAATCATTTCCTTTTATATCTCCAATATAGTTGCAGTTGATTATTTTTCCATTATTAAACCCTGCAATTCCTCCTATAACTTCTATTTGGTTTAAAGATTTGTTGTTATCAATTAAAGGCTTTTTTAAAATTTCAACTTTTCCAGAAACACTACTATTTATAATTTCTCCATAATTAATTCCAACTAATCCTCCTGTAAGTTGCATACCATATATTTCAATTTCCGCACTTGAATTGTATATTTTGGCTTTATCAGAAAATGAGCCTACAATTCCACCAACTCTTATTGCACCCTTAACTTTTCCTTTCACATAAGAATTATCTATTGTTCCAGATTTAGCATATCCTGCAATTCCACCAACTCTGTTATTTCCTGAAATATTTACATTTATTAAATTTATGTTTTTTATTAACGCATCATTTTCTAAATATCTAAATAATCCAACGAATGTTTCTTCTGGTCTGAAAATAGTTAAATTCAAAATTGTATAATTATTCCCATCATAAGTACCGGTAAATGTTATGTTTTCTTCTTTATTTAATTCAAACGCTTCTCCCAATGGATTCCAATTTTCATATTGAGATAAATCGATATTATTAATTTGCTTAAAATGTTTATCCATATGATTTCTAATATTGTTTAATTGTTCAGCTGTTGAAATCAAATAAGGACTTTCTGCTGTGCCCCATCCACCTGCAAAACTTCCAGCAAATACATTCAAGATAAAGAAAAGTATAAAAAAAATGCTTATTAACCTTTTCAATTTAAAATCCCCCTTATTAATTTTAAATATGTTTTTATATAAGTAAATTTTATCATAATCTAATCATTTGAACAACTATATTTTTTAAAATAAAAGTTAATTTAACAATTTGAAATCACTTGAAATTATTCTACGTATTGACAAATTGAATTTATAGATATATAATACAATTAAGCAGAAACTTAATCGTATTATATAAGGAGGAAAAACATTGAATATCATTGAGGTTGAAAATCTTTCTAAAAAATTTGATAACTTTTTAGCTGTCAAAGATATAAATTTTTCTATAAAAAAGGGAGAAATTTTTGGTTTTTTAGGGCCTAATGGTGCCGGCAAAACTACTACCATAAATATGTTAACAGGTCTTGCAAAACCTTCATCTGGAAAAATTAAAATTGCAGGTGTTGACGGAATTAAAAATATAAAAAAGGTTCAGCAAATTATAGGCATCGTTCCTGATGAAAGTAATTTATATGACGATATGTCTGGAATAGAAAATTTAACTTTTTGTGCTTCACTTTATGGGATAAAAAAAGAAATAAGAGAAAGTCGTGCAAAGATTCTTTTAGAACAGTTTGGATTATCCGATACAGGGAAAAAACCTTTCAAAGCATTTTCAAAGGGTATGAAAAGAAAATTAACAATTGCTGCTGGAATAATACACGAACCTGAAATTTTATTTTTGGATGAACCAACTACTGGAATAGATATTGAAAGTGCAAGACAGATAAGAACCCTTATAAACACTTTAAACAAAAAAGGAACAACTATATTTTTAACTACTCATTATATTGAAGAAGCTGAAAGATTATGTAATAGAATTAGTTTTATTGTAAATGGAAAAGTAATTAAAATTGGAAATACAAAAGATTTAATTGAAGATGTTCAAAAAGATAATATCGTTGAATTTTTTGTAGAAGAAGATGTAAATAATTTTAAAGAGCTTTTAGTTAAACATTTTCCTCAAATAAAAATAGAATTAGTTAGTAATAATAAAATAAAAATTATTTCAAAAGAAAAAATTAATCTCATGCCTTTCATGAAATTTTTTGATGAAAAAAATATTTTAGTCAGAGAAGCAAAAATTATTTATCCTTCTTTAGAAGAAGTTTTTGTAAAAATAACAGGCATCGAAATAAACAAACTAAAAAAAGAAAAGGAGATGAAAAAAAGATGAAATCCCTTATGGCTTTTTTTAATATATTAATGAAAGATATGAAGAATTACTATTTAAAACCCCCTAATATAAGTTGGGGATTAATATTTCCTTTTGCATGGACATTAATGTTTTTTTTGAGAAGCGAAAAACCTTTAGAAATAATAGAAATACTACCTGGGGTTATGTCTTTGTCCGTATTATTTGGTACAACATCTATGCTCGCAGTTACAATAACTTTTGAAAGAAAAAGCCGTTCTTTTGAACGTTTGCTCCTTGCCCCAATAAGCCTTAACCTTTTAATGCTTTCAAAAACATTTGGAGCTATAATGTTTGGTATTATCAATGCACTTTTTCCTGCTATATTTGCTTCTTTTTTTGTTGATCTCTCAAACGTTAATTGGGGCGGTACTGTTTTAAGCGTTTTATTAATAGCTGTTACATCTACTTTTCTTGGTTTGTTTATTTCTGTATCGGTAAGTGAAGTTTTTGAAGCTCAAACATTTTCTAATTTTATAAGATTTCCAATGATGTTTTTATGCGGATTATTTTTCCCTATAGAAAAACTCCCAATTTTTATAAGACCTATATCATTTATACTTCCTTTAACTTATGGAGCAGATATGTTAAAAAATTCTATAAATAATAGTGGGTTTATTTCTTCATGGATTAGTTTTTTTATTCTTATAGCTTTTATTACGGGTTTATTTTTTGTAAGTACAAATAGAATAAAGAAAAAATGGATTTACTAATAAAAAACAGACGAATATATTTCGTCTGTTTTTTATTATTTTTCCACAGGATGTCTTAAAACCGTTTTTAAATTTTCTGCTTTGCATTTCCTTGGATCAGAAAGATATATTTCATGATGTTTTCCGCCAAATTCAACTTTATCTTTTAATTTTTCTTTTTTTATAAATTCAGATATTTTTTCTATAGTCCCTGGTTCAGAAATATAAGGACCTATATGCATCATTTGCACAGATAATCCTTCTTCAAATTTTTCAAAACGAATTTTTTCTATATTTAAATTAGGCTTTTTGAAATGTAGCTCTTGACACGCCCATTTAAAAACTTTTTCATCTACAAATTCTGGTTGCCTTATCATAACAGTCCATTTCCAATTTTCTCTTTCTAATAACGAAAAGTTTCCACTATCTATCCACCACAAGCCTTCAAGTGGTGGAACTACATACTCAAAATATCCTTCAGGTTGTATTTTATTCATTTTGCTCATTTTTATGGTATACGATATTCCATAAAGCATTTCTACCGCATCTTGAAAATCTTTGTTATTATTTGGATCTTTCGTACCATCAACCATTATAAAACTCATTTGAGGAATTTTTATAAGCATAGGTTTATTTTTTGGAAGATATAAATCTTTATATTCTTTCTTATAATCAAATTTTTCAGACGCCATAATTCTTCACCTTCCTCTTTGTATTTATTGACAGTTTTTATTAACAAAATCCCTTACTATATTTCCTATTGGTCCCTCTAACTGTTCAACAGCTGGATTTTGATTCATGATAACAATAATACCATCTCCCGTTTCTAAAAAACCAAGCATATAACTTTGAAATCCTTCGCCCCAACCTTGTGTATAAAAAACATCTTTTCCACGTAATTTATACGCAAAAACACCATACCCTGTATCTCCTTCAATTCCTTGAGGCGACATCATTTCTTTGACTGTTTCTTTTTTCAAAATTTTTTCAGATTTTCCGTTATAAGTTTTTAAAAGTTCTATCATAAGAGTTGACAAATCTTTTGAAGTACTCCAAAGACCTGCAACAGAATCATAAGGGTATATATTTTTTTCTTTTTGAATATATGTTCCACTTTTGTCTGTTCCTTTCACAAGATTGAAATTATCTATAGTTTCAAAATCTATATATTCGCTATTACTAATTTGCAAAGGATTTAAAATTTTCATTTTTATTATTTCTCTAAAATTCATATTATATATATCTTCTAAAAGTTTTTCTAAAATCAATGTATTGTTATCTGAATATATGAATTCTGTTTGAGGATTTTCTTTTACACAAATTTCTTCTTTTAAATATTTTGTTTTTCCTTGAATAAGTTCTATGACTTTTGGTTTCCCAATATTTATATCGTATGTACCATAAGAGCTATCTGCATCTACTAACCCACTTTGATGCAAAAATAGATCTTTAATAAGCACTTTTCCACCTTTTAGTTCCCAATTTTTTAAATATTTATTCACATCATCATTAATATCGACTATTTTTTCATCTTTTGCAATTAAAACGGCTATTACAGTTAATAGTTTGCTAATAGAGCATATACTGAACATAGTATTTTCATTTATTTCTTCACTTAAATAAAAATCACTTATTTCAAAATTTTTTACTTCATAACAACTAATCGCTTTAACATTTTCTTTTTCCATAATATTTTTTAAATCCATAATAAAATCACTCCTTCAATTTAATGTAATTAAATTATATACTATAAGAAGTGACATATCATGGCATTTTGAATTTTTTCTTATATTACGCCTTAATATAAAAACGATTCTTTGTAATTTTTTGTATGTTTACTACTTTAGAAAGTTGGTTAGGAAATGCATTAAAACTAAACCCTTATAATAATGAAGTGGTAAACATTGGATAAAATAAATCGCTCACAAGATCAAATTTTCTAAAAAACAAATTTCGCTCGGTCAAAAAATATGGAAAATAGCAAACTCGCTGCGCTCAAACATGCTATTTTCTGACACATTTTTTGATTCGCTCAATTGTTTTTTATACGAAAATTCTCAATTGTTCGCTACTTTATTTCATACATATTTACCATCAAGGCATTATAAAAATCAAAACTGATTTTAGAAAAATTTTTCATAATTCCCCAAAAAGATTTACATAGAACCATTTTTTTGCTTATAAATGTAATAAAGTTGGAATTCTTGATTCGCACGGTACTCCAAATTGACAAAGACCACAGTATAATGAATCAATATTATATTTATTTTTAATATAATTACCAGTATAATTCCTTTGATATTCCCTACACTTTTTTTGTCATGACCTTTTTCACTTATTGCCTTTGCCGGACATCTTTGTGCACATTTTTTTCTTTTCGTTGTTCTTCTTTAGTTGCTTTTGATTGCGGAAGTATCCAACTAATTATAGATAATTCTTCAGCTTTTTTATAATCATTTGGAAAAGTCCGGTTATATATTTCTTCTGGAGTCAAATAGAAATCACCAATGTCTTTTTTAAAGAAACCATATAATTCATCATTACCTATCGAAAATCCAATCAAAGGATTTTCCCATGCTTTTTCATAATATTCATCTCCCAAAATATTTTCTGAAGATTTTTCTACAAAATTTTTAATCAATTCTGATATCCATTTATTATTAATCTCTTCTATTTTCATAATTTTCTCCTTGCCAAACCATTAAAAAAAATAAAAAATGTTTTTACAAGTACTTCGAAATTTCATACAACTTTTAACTATCGATTACTGAAAGAAATTTAAAAAAGAAAATTATGTGATTTGTCGTTTCGAACGAAAAAGAGTCATTCTTTTGAGGAGAAATCTGTGGGTTTCTATTTTTATAATTTGAGATATTTTAATAAGTCGGCTAAGTCTGGGGCATTGCTTCCCTAGACTTACTTCTAATGCATGCAAAATAGAAATACCCCAAATAGAAGGAGTAGCTTTATTCAAGCAATCTATATTACGACTTCATGTCGCACAAAATTAAAGTACGCAGATCTCTCCTCCAAAAAATGTCGTTCGAGATGCCAGAGCGATGAGTGTAAAAAAATTTTTAGATTATTTATAAACTAAAATAACTTTTGAAAGAACCTATTATCATTCAATAATTTTTACTCAAAAAAATTTACAGAGAACCAAAATAATTTTATAGAAAAGAAAGTTTTAAAAGTTTAATACAGTTGCAACTGTCGCTTTAGTAACTTTTTCCATAAACTCATAATCTAATTTTTCCATCGTATCTGCTTGTGTATGATAATAAGGGTATCTAAAATCAGCAGAGTCAGTAATCATTAATGCAGGAATATTATGCTTCCAAAAAGGAGCGTGATCAGATCTCAGTAAATCAGGTAAATATTTAGAGATTTTTTCAAAATTTAAAGGAACAGCTACTCTAACATAGGGTAATTTAATGTCTTCATTTTTACAGTTTTTGGAAAATAATTTTGCCAATTTTATAGAATTTTTATCGCCAACAATATTAATAAAATCACCAACAGATTTTCTTAATTTAGTTTTATATTTAGGAAAAATTTTAAATAATGGACTTGGAAATTTTTGAGAATTTTTTTGCTTTGAAGTATATCCTATCGTTTCTAAATTTATTACTCCTAATATTTTGTGATTTTCAGCAATTGCTTTTTCTACCCACAAGTTACTACCAACTATTCCTGATTTACCTATACTTTCACTATAATCAGATATGTTTTTAAACTGTTCGCTTGAAAATTTAAAATATTCAAATTCTTCTGGAGTAGATTTAGGTTTGATTAATTCTAAAGCTTTTAATGAGGCTTCATAATAATTTTTTGTCTTTTTTCTTGCTTTGTTAAAAAGTTTACTAAACTCTTTTCTTGCTTTATGTATACTGTAATTTTTTGATCTGTTGTGTTCATCAATTAAATCTAATTCTTTTAATTTATTTAAAGTTTTATTGTATCTTAAAGGATGCAATTCTTCTAAAGTAAAACTTATAAATCTGACGCTATATTCCAGTTTATCTAACGAAGATAAAACTCTTGCGATTTCTAACATACTTGCAACAGCTGAAGCATTGTCATTTGCACCTTTCGTATTATCTACAGTATCATAATGACTGCTTATAATTATTTCCGCATTACTTTTACCTTGAATAAATCCGCCTACATTTTTAAAAACATTATTAACACCTTCAAATTCAAATTCTTGTTCAAATGTTTCAACTCCATAAGATTCTAATTGATTTTTTATATATTCTGCTGTTTCATTAAGCTTATCTAATCCACTAATATGATGTTTTATTCCCTCAATTTTTAAAAGATGATTGTATAAATTGTCAACACTTACATTATTAATAATTTCTTTAATGTCCATCTTATCTCCCCCTTTTTTTCTATTTTACCATATTATAAAAAAATAAAATCAATGATTATAAATAAAAAACAACAGAATAAATTCTGCTGTTTTTTATATTAGATTACCCTCAAAACCTATTTCGCTTAAAATATCTAAAACTTCTTCAGAAGAAAGTTCTGTTTCAATAGTCAAAGATTTATTTGCAACATCTACAACCGCACTAGAAACTTTTTTATTCTGAGAAAATTCTTTTTCAATACTCATTTTACAATGATTACAAGAAATATCTTCCGATTTAATAATGTATTTCATTTTAAAACCACCTTTTTTAAATTATTTTAATAAGTTTAACGATTCTCTAATAAATACCGGTAAATCAAGAGGGGTTCTACTTGAAACTAAATTATCATCAACAACAACTTCAACATCTATGAAATCTGCTCCTGCATTTATAAGATCTATTTTTATAGATCTGAATCCCGTTATTCTTCTGCCTTTAACTTTTTCAGCGTTTATAAGAAGTTGAGGACCGTGACAAATGGTGAAAACCGGTTTTTTTAATTCCATAAATTCAGCTACACAATCTACTGGTTCTTGAAAAGCCCTAAGTCTGTCTGGAGCATATCCACCCGGAATTAAAAGAGCATCATATTTATGAGCTGTTTCTTTATCCGCTTTTTCTTCTACAACAATTTCAAACCCTTCTTTTTTACTCTTTACTTTTTTACCTTTTTCTAGTCCAACATGAATAATTTGATGTCCTTCTTTCAAAAAAGCTTCTACTGGTTCTTTGTATTCCAAATCATCAAATAAATCTTCAATAATTACAGCAATTTTTTTCATTTTACACCTCCTAATTAATCTAAACAAATTTTATCCACTTATACATATATTACTATATTTTTTATTTTTTTTAGTTAAAAATAGGTTAATGAATTTACCGTATTAATAATGATATAATTAAATAAATTTCTACTTTAAAATAAAAATAAAATTATTTGGAGGTATAAAAATGAAATTATCTTTTGACAATATTGTGAAAAAAATTAAAAAAAATCCTGGCGAAGTTATATATACCGGAGAACATCTTCAAGCTACTTCTAAAATAAGTTTTATTGAATATAACGAGGAAAATTATAATGAAATTACCGACATGAATTATTTTGAAAAAGTTTCTTTAAATATTGAAAATAACTATTTAATAATATTAGAAGGGTTTTCAGATATAAAATATTTGGAAAAAATAAATACCTTTTTGAATCTTCATAAATTGACACTTGAGGATATTACAAATATTAATCAACGTAATAAACATGAAGATTATGAAGATTATTCTTTCTTTGTTTTTAAAAAAATCATAAATAACGAGAAAAATAATTCAATAAATTTCAGTCAAATAAGTTTTGTAAAGAAAGATAATTTTCTTATTGTCTTTAGTGAAAAAAATTTTGAATTTATTGATATAATAAAAAATCGATTAAAAGAAAAAAAATCATTAATGAAATCAAAAGGATTAGACTATTTACTATATAACATTTTAGATATTTTAACAGATGAATATTTTTTATTTTTAAATTCAATCGCAGAAAAAATAGAAGAAATTGATGAAAATATAACTTTAAATACTCAACCTGAAGATCTAATAGAAATAAAAAAATTAAAACAGCTTCTTATCTATCTCAGAAAAATTTTTTTATCTTTAAGAGATGTCTATAGAAAATTACAAAGAGGAGATATAAATTTTGTTCAAGAAAATAATTTGATATACTTTCGAGATCTTTATGATCATATAATAAGACTTGATGAATCTTTACAAATGTTGAAAGATACCACTTCAAATTTAATTGAAATACATGTTTCATTAATAAGTTATAAACTGAATCAAATAATGAAAGTTCTAACAATTATCTCAACAATTTTTATTCCATTATCTTTTTTGGCAGGTCTTTATGGCATGAACTTTGAATTCATGCCAGAACTCACTTTTAAATATGGTTATTTCATAATTATAGGAATAATGTTTTTTGTGGCTTCTTTTATGCTATTAATATTTAAAATAAAAAAATGGTTCTAAATCTTTCAATTACTAAAAAATGCGTTAGAAAAAGCATTAAAATTTGGTCAGTATATATCTTAGTCTAGGAAAAATTTAAAAAATTTTTCTGCTCTACTGTATGCTAACCAATCGATAAACTTTTCTCAACGCCGTCACGCCACAAAAACCATTTGATTGAGACAATACATTTAAACCATTTTTATGTTTTTACTAACCAAACTATAAAGTTTTTTTATTTAATTTATCATGTTATAATTGTTTAATTACTAGCAAATTTATGAGGTGTCTAAAAATGAAGTTAAAATTAACGATATTTTTTATTTTTTTTACTTTCACAACTGTATTTTGTGAAAAAATTATTGTTTTAAATAGTATAGAAAATTATAAACTTGATGATTATATATATGTCTATGCAGAAAAAAAAGATATAAAAGATATTGATTATATTATTGAAAATAAAGCCATTATATTTGAAAAAGGAAAAACAAACTATGGGTTAATGTCTGATGCTTTATGGTTAAAAATAAACATCAAAAATAATATTCCGGAAATGCAAGAATGGCTTTTAAATATTAACTACCCTTTATTAGGAGAAATGGAACTTTTTCTCTTTTCTGATGATAAACTTATTTTAAATCAAAATTTTAATATTTTTAACGACAGAAAAACTCGCAGCTTTACTACAAGATTTGATTTAAATCCAAATAATTATTATACTCTTTATTTAAGAATAGAAACTCCTGGAACTATGCGATTTCCCTTAGCATTATATCCGCTAAATAATTATTTTCATTCAGAAACTTTTGTAAATCTTTTATATGGATTATACTTTGGGTTTATTTTAAGCCTTGCTTTTTTTTCACTTTTTATATCCTTGAGCTATAAAAAAAATATGTATACCGCTCTTTCTATATTCATGATTTTTCATTTCTTTTTTGAATTTGTACAAAGTGGTTTTTTCTTTCGTTATTTTCCAGAAATTGAATCTATTTATAAACTATATGTTTTCTTAGGTTTTGCAGCACTTATAACGCTATCTATTTTTTCTCAAAAATTTTTAAAAGCACAAGAATATTCAAAAATTGGTTCTAAACTATTCAAATATTTTTATATATTATCAACAGTTATTCTTTTATTAATTTTCTTCGTTACCCCAAGCACATCAATATTTTTATATTCTTTAATAGGCATTTTTTTTGTAATTCCAAATTTATATTGTAGTTTAATTGCTTTAAAAAAGAACGATACGCCTTCAAAAATTTTTTTTATAGGTATAGCTTTTCTTATTTTTTCAATACTAATTTTTTCTTTAAGAGGAATAGGGTTTTTCCCAAGCAACTTTTTTACTCTTTATATAAAAGAAATTGGAAATCTTACCCTTATATTATCTTTAATTCCTGCAATATGGTATAAAATTAAAGAATATATGAAAATTTCTGAAAGAACAAGAGAGTTAGAAAAAGAAAAAATAATTGCTGAAAAAACTGCAAAAGAAAAAAGTGAATTTCTGGCAAATATGAGTCACGAAATAAGAACTCCTATAAATGCTATTTCTGGCTTAACAAATCTTGTATTAAATACTGATCTAAATTCAACTCAATCTGAATATTTAAATAAAATAAAGATTTCTTCAAAACATTTACTAAATATTGTTAATGATATTTTGGATTTTTCAAAAATAGAGGCAGGAAAAATTATTCTTGAAAATGAAGAATTTTGTCTTAAAAATATTGTAGAAAATATTAAAAGCTTTTTTTCTTTTCAGCTAAAAGAAAAAAATTTAGATTTGGAGTTAATTGTCGATGAAAATATGCCTGAATGTCTTATAGGAGATTCTTTTAGAATTAATCAAATACTGATTAATTTAATTGGAAATGCTGTTAAATTTACTAACAAAGGTAAAATAACCGTTTCTATTGAAAATTTAGAAAATGATATTTCAAATGACTCAGTTCTTTTAAAATTTTCTGTAAAAGATACTGGAATAGGTATTAAAGAGGAAAGCAAAGAAAAACTTTTTCAATCGTTTACACAAGCTGATTCTTCCATAACAAAAAAATACGGCGGAACAGGATTAGGATTAATGATTTGTAAAAAATTGGTGGAATTCATGAGAGGCACTATTAATTTTGAAAGCGAATATGGAAAAGGCAGTTGTTTTTATTTTTCTATCCCTCTAAAAAAAGGCGAAGAAAAAAAAACTTTTGATTCTCAGCAACCTATTGAAAATACAAACAATATTTTTAAAGGCTATAAAATCCTTCTTGCAGATGATATAAAAATAAATCAGCTTATTTCAAAAGAAGTTTTAACAAATATGGGTTTTGAAGTAATAATTGCAAATAATGGAAAAGAAGCTGTTCAACTCACAGATGATACTATTGACTTAATATTGATGGATATTCAAATGCCAGAAATGAATGGATTTGAAGCAACTGCTATTATAAAAAATAAATTTAAAAATATTCCTATTCTTGCAATTACTGCCGGGTTAACGATAGAAGAAAATGATGATTTTATTAATTCTGGTATGGATGATTTTATTTTAAAACCAATAGATAAAGATAATATTGCAAAAAAGCTTTGCAAATGGTTAAAATAATTAATTTTTTCTCATGTTTTAATTTTTTTAATTTATCTGATATAATTGTAATTGATTTTTATTCTAATTGTGAAGGAGTATTTTTTGATGATCAAAAACAATCAAAATTCAGTTGTTTCAAATATTTTGAGAATTGTCGAACCTAAAGTGAGTTTCCCTGAACTCGTCCTCGAAAAAGGCAGTTCTTTAGGTATTTACAGCGATAATGTGTGTGGAGTTACAAAAAATTTATTCAAAATATTATGTGAACCAAAAAAATACGCAGAAAAAGTTACTATAAATGAACTTGTGGCAAGTAATTCAGCTTGGTTAGGAAGAGCTTTTACTCATGTTGTTATCCCATCTTTTTGGAAAAAGAGTATTTTGGAGATTTTAAAATTAACCCCTTCAAAAAAACATCTTATAGTTATAGCGGCAGAAAAAAAGGAAATTTTTAAAGAAGATTTATCTGAAATTTCTTCTATTGTATCGAATTTAAAAAAAGACGGTGCTTTAATAACAATTACTGATTCTTGCGAGCTTTTAGAGGCTGTTTCTGATTCTGTTTTAAATGAAGAAGGAAATGAGTTATTTATTGAAACGGGAGAATTTTTTGTAGATTTTAACACAAACGAAGAAATCACAGATTTATCTCAATTAAGTTCTAATGTTAAAGATATAAGGGTTAAAAAAATCAAATTTAAAATTAAAGAGGAGAGCTTTTCAGACTTTTTTAATTAGGGGGAAATCTTTTTAAATGAAAAAAAATTTAAAAATAACTACAATTTTATTTGTTTTTTATTTACTGCTTATTTATATTAACTATAGTCTAAGCAGTTATGTTTTTAATAATGAAAAATTTTATTTTTTAGGTACCTCACCACTAAAAAATGAAAAAATAATACAAGTTTCCGCTATTCCAGAACATGCTAAAGCCATATTAAAAGTTGAAAATAACAATTTTATAGTTATGATTCCAGAAGGCTCTGAATATTTTCGGGATATAATAGATGATATAAACTTGTTTAACTATCAATATTCAAAGATAGAAAATAGAGTTGTTAATTCTTATTTTGTTTTTTCCAACGAATTTAACACTTCTAAAATTTTTGAAATATCAAAAAAAATATTTTATATTTTAACTATTATTTTTATAATTTTTTTAGGCATTATAAATAATGTGTTTTCACCAAATAATTATTTTCTTTTTACTTTTAATTATAATAAACAATTTTTTCAATCGATTATATTATTTTCTTTATTTTCTATCTTTTCAATATTGATTTATGAATCAAATTTTTTTAATTTTAGTGATTATAATGTAGCTTTTTTTAGTGGAGTATCTTCAGTTTTTTTGATGAACCTTTTTTCGAAAAAATTAATAAAAATATTAATTTCTTTTATCCCTATTTTTATTATTGCCTTTGATTTGTTCCACAATTATATTTACCATTTTTTTATTTTTTCAGTAATTTTGAATATTATTTTAAGTACCATTTTTATAAAAACATATCTCGTTTTTAAAACCAAAAAAAATATTCCTCAGGAGGATCAAAAGTATGATAGAGAAGAATCTAATAATAGAGAACATTAATAAAGATTTGCAAACAGTAAAAAATATGCCTGATTTTCAAATAGTGAAAGCGAAATATCTTGGAAAAAAAGGCGAAATAAAAGAGCTAATGAAAAATATGACAAATCTTTCAATTGAAGAAAAAAAAGTTTTTGGCCAAAAAGTAAATGAATTAAAAAATGAAGTAGAAGAAATTTTAAACACTAAATTGAATGAAATGCTCGAAGAAGAAAAAAAGAATGCGGAACTTAAACAATGGATAGATATAACTCTTCCGAGCACAAAAAAAATTGTTGGAAAAGAACACTTAATATCTTCTACTATGAAAGAGATTTGCGAAATATTTGTCAATCTTGGTTTTACGGCAGTTGAAGGAAATGAAATAGAAAATTCTTGGTTCAATTTTGATGCTTTAAATACCCCTAAATGGCATCCTGCAAGAGATATGCAAGATACCTTTTATATAGAATCGGAAGATGAAAAGCTTTTAAGAACTCACACTTCAAACGTACAGATAAGAACTATGATGGGAAATGAACCTCCTATAGCAGTCGTTTCAGCCGGAAGAGTTTATCGAAAAGATGAAATGGATGCAACACATCTTCCAGTCTTTCATCAAGTTGAAGTTCTATTTGTAGATAAAAATGTTAGTGTGGCTCATTTAAAAATGAGTTTAGAAGCTTTTGCAAAACAGTATTTTGGTGATGAAGTAGAAATATTGTTAAGACCAAGTTTTTTCCCATTTGTTGAACCGGGATTTGAAGTAGATATAAGTTGTATTTTCTGTGGCGGTAAAGGATGTAATGTATGTAAAAACACCGGATGGATAGAAATACTTGGTGCAGGACTAGTTCATCCTAATGTTCTTGAAAATGTTAATTACAACTCTGAAAAATGGCAAGGATTTGCATTTGGTATAGGTGTAGAAAGAGTTGCTATGTTAAAACATAATTTGAAAGATATGAGAGAATTCGTTAAAAATGATGTAAGATTCATAGAAAAATAATTAGGAGGAAAATATGAAAATATCTTTAGATTGGATTTCAGATCACGCTGATATAAAAATAAATTCAAAAGAAATAGTAAAAAAATTAAAATTACATACTACAGATGTTGAAGGAATTGAATATATAGGAAGTGAGTTATCAAACGTTTATGTAGGTCTTATAGAGAAAATTGAACCTCACCCTAACGCAGATAAATTAATAAAATGTTCTGTAAAATTAGGCGATAAGAAAATCACAATAGTTACCGGAGATTTGACAGTAAATGAAGGTGACAAAGTTCCTGTTGCAATAGATGGTGCTGTACTTTATGGAAATTTCAAAATAAAAACGACTAAATTAAGAGGCGAAAAATCTGAAGGTATGTTCTGTTCTTTGGAAGAAATAGGACTTGAAGAAAATTCAGATGCCGTATATAAAATAACTGAAGATGTTACAGATGGTACAGATTTTTTAAATTATTTCAAAATAAAAGATGAAGTTATTGGAATTGAAATTCTACCTAACAGACCAGACCTGCTTTCTTATAACGGAACGGCAAGAGAATTTTTTGCCGTTGGAATAGCTGAAAACATTAAATCGCCTGAAATAAAAAGTCTTTCTGAAGGAAATGGATTTCCTGTAATTATCAATTATGATATGTGTAAAAGATATTCTGCTCTTAAAATTAAAAATGTAGAAATTAAAAAATCACCTTTGTGGCTCGTTAAAAGACTCGCTTCATCGGGTATTAGAAGTATAAATAATGTAGTTGATATAACAAATTATGTTATGCTTGAATACGGTCATCCCATACACGCATTTGACATGAAACTTATAGGAGAAGAAATAGTCGTTAGAAAAGCTGAAAAAGATGAAAAAGTATTGCTTTTAGACGGAAAAGAATATAAAATGAACGGCGAAGAAACCCTCATAACTGACGGTAAAAACATTTTAGCTTTAGGTGGAGTTATGGGCGGCGAATTAAGCGGAATTAACGATGAAACAAAAGATGTTCTTATAGAAATCGCATATTTCGATCCTGTAAATATACGAAAGTCTTCTAAATACCATAAATTATCTACAGATTCATCTTACAGATTTGAAAGAGGTGTAGATCCTAATGACGTGCCTTTTGTAATGGGTAGAGTCGCTAAACTTATGGAAGAAATTGCAGGTGGTATATCAGAAGAAATTTATACTGATATTTATACAAATAAGATTGAACCTTTAAAAATAAATTTGAGAAAAGATTATTTGTTCTCAAAACTTGGTATAGAAATAAAAGATGAAGATATAGAACTTATATTAAATAAATTTGAATTTAAACATACTAAAAATGATAATGTGTATGAAGTTATTTCAGACACTAAAAGACCTGATATAGAAAAAGAAATAAATTTAGTAGAAGAAATTGGAAGGATTTATGGTTATTACAATATAAACTCTTGTTTCCCAACAACTGAAATTAAATCTGGAAGTTTCGGAGATTTTTTTGATTTCAAATATAAAATATCAGAACTTGTTAGAGCAAACGGATTTCATGAAGCAAGAACCTTTTCTTTTATGAATATAAACAATATGTGGCTTGAAAAATCTGATATTAAACTTTTAAATCCGTTATCACAAGAATATGAATATATGAGACCTTTAACAATTTATGGGGTTCTTGAATCAATTTCGTATAATTATAGAAATCAAAATAGAGATGTAAAGTTATTTGAAATATCTAAAACATTTCATTCAGATTCTAATTTAGATACAGGAATTAAAGAAGTTACAACTGTAGCTCTAGCCGCTACAGGCAGAGAAAACATCTATGATTATTCAGATAAAAGAAACGTCACTTTCTTCTCTTTAAAAGGTGTTTTTGAAAATATTTCAGAGCATTTCAATATAAAATTTGATTATCAAAGGGCAGAAATAGAAGGTTTGCAAAAATCACAAAGTGCTTTTGTGTTTGTAGACGGAGAAAAATTAGGCTTTATAGGCCTTTTAGATTCGGAAATCGCAAAAAAATATTATGATATAAAATCTCCTGTTTATATTGCTGAATTAAATTTAGATATTATAAATTCTAAAAAACAACGACTAAAAAAAGACAACACTAATTTTGATTTTCCTGCGGTAAAAAGAGAATATTCATTATTAGTTCCTTTTGACGTTGAATATAATAAACTTGAAAAAATTATTTTTGATTCTTCAAAATTAGTTGAAAAAATAAATATTTTTGATATTTATAAAGGCAAAGGAATTAAAGATAACAAAACAAGCATTACAATAACTATTGTTTATAGATCAGCAAATAGAACTTTAAAAGATGATGAAGTAAACAAAGTAGAAGAAAAGATATTAAATGAATTCAAAAATCTTGAAGTATATTTAAGAGAAAGAGACGAGGTGTAAGAATGGCTAAATTATTTGGTGAAAATACAGGAAAAGGTTTTTATAAAGAAGAACCGCTATCAGTTTTTTCAAAAGCAGTAGAAAGTTCTATCTTTAAAGCTCCTGTAAGAGAAGAAAACAAAATATATTTAAGTGATTTGTGGATGATAAATTCATTACCAGAAGATCTTATAATAGAAGTGTTAGAAAAATTTGGAAAAGACATGAATATACCTGATGATATAGTAGAAATACTTGATGACAAAAGAAAAAAAGTTATTTGGAGAAAAGGTTAGTAGTTAGTTAAAAAGGAAAAACATTTTAATATTAGCTATTTTTTTGCTTTTAATGTAGTGTAACAGCCACGCTGAACTTTGCACGGCGTTACAGCACAGGCAAAAACATTCATCTTTTGCGTTAAATAATGGTTAAACAATGGTTAAACGATTGCTCAACTACCGTTCAACTATCGTTCCCAAGGAGGCACGGCGTTACAGCACTTATGATAACGTTGGGCAGCAAACAATTGGTCAAGGAATAACGCTAAAACAATTATTTGTAATTAATTCCCCTCTTGAGGGGTGTCAATCGAAGATTGACGGGATGGACAGGGTTTTAAACGTTATTTGATTTTCCAGACCAACTAACTATAAATTATTATTAGCCACACTATTTTACATAGAAGCTTAATTTTAATAAAAGTAAGGGTAGGGATTTTTAATGAGAATTGGGCAATTCGCTGAAAAACACAAAGTAACTCAAGACACTATAAGATATTACATATCTTTATCTTTACTATTCCCAGAAAAAATACATAATCAATATTATTTTGACGAAAAATGTGATAAAGATATGGAAGAAATACTTGAACTGAGAAACTTAAAATTTTCAATTTCAGAAATTCAAAAAATGATCTCTGTAAAAAGATTAAGAACATTGATTAATTTCAACGAAAAAAAGATTATTGAAGAATTTTTGAATTACAAAAAAGAAAGTTTACAAAATGAAATCGATAACGCTATGAATTCTTTAAAAATTATCGAAGAAAAATTGAATATTTTGAATAAAGAAAATGTTGAAAATGAAAAAATAGAATTAGGACTTCCGCTATCATTTGTAAATTTGACAGCGTGTCCTTATTGTAAACAAGAACTTTCTCTCTCGGCAAACAACATTAAAAATAATCAAATATATGAAGGTTTTTTAAAATGTGAAAAATGCGATAAAGTATTTGAAATCGAAAACGGAATTATAAAAACAGAAGATATAGACAGCACTCCAATTTCTACTGATTATGTTCTTGAAAGAGATTTTGACAAAGAATCAACACCATTTCTTGTAAGTGCTTTAGATAAAACAAGAACAGATTTTAGAAAAAAAATATTGAAAGATAAAGTTGATGGAAAAGTTATTTTAGAACTCGTTTCAAGAAGAGGAACTTTATTTCATTCTCTTGAACAAATACTTCTAAAAAAGAAATATTATATAATATGTGGATTAAATATAAATTTTGTAAAATCCTTTAAAAGTTTTCTTGAAACAAAAAATGTTTCAAACGTTATTCTGATAGCAGGTAATTTTGAAAAATTACCTATAAAAAATAATCAAATAGATATAACCGTAGACATTTTATCTTCTAATGAATTTTTATCTAACAATAACAATATCCCCGTAGAAAATATTTCTTCTCTTTTAAAAGACAATGGAAAATGGCATACACTTTTCTTATATTTTGATAAAAGTTCAAAAAATTTTAAAAATAGTGGAGAAAAGAAAAAGTATCTTGATTTTGATTCTCTAAAAAAAGAGTATGAAAAAAATGGGTTCAAAATATTAGAATCAAAAAAAATGGGTGAAATTATAGAAAAACTCAATCAAGTACAGGGAGTTTCAAATGACGAAAAATATAATCTTGGAATATTAGAATGTATTAAGAAAGGAAGTGACTCTAACTATTAAAAATAAAAAAATAGAACTTTTAGCTCCTGCGGGAAATTTTGAAAGTTTAATCTATGCAGTAGAAAATGGTGCTGATGCAGTTTATTTAGGCGGTAAAGATTTCAACGCAAGAACATCTGCTCAAAATTTTGATGACGAAGAAATAAAAAAAGCTGTCGAATATTGCCATTTAAGAAATGTAAAAGTTTATCTCACAATGAATACATTGATTTCTGATCATGAACTTAAATCGGCTTTAAATTATGCCGAATTTTGTTATTTTCATAATATTGACGCAATAATAATTCAAGATATAGGATTTGCAAAAATTTTAAAAGATTATATACCTGATGCAGAAATTCATGCAAGTACTCAAATGACTATAAATAATATTGACACGGTAAAAGAATTAAATAAAATAGGATTTAAAAGAACAGTTTTATCTAGAGAATTATCTGTTCAAGAAATTGAATTTATAAATAAAAATACTGATTGCGAAACTGAAGTGTTTATACACGGTGCATTATGTATTTCTTATTCTGGTCAATGTCTTTTAAGCAGCCTTGTCGGTGGAAGAAGCGGAAACCGAGGAAATTGTGCTCAACCATGTAGATTACCGTACAAGCTATTTAACAAAACTAAAAACAAATATGAAACCGAATCAAAATATCTGCTAAGTCCTTCTGATTTATGTACTTTACCTTTAATTGAAAAAATTATAAAATCAGGTGTGACCTCTTTAAAAATTGAAGGCAGAATGAAAAAACCTGAATATGTTTCTTCAGTTGTAAGAATTTATAGAAAAACTATAGACAATTATTTAATGAATAATAATAACAACTATTCAGAAAAAGATATATTACATTTAAAACAAGCTTTCAACAGAAATTTCACTTCTGGTTATATCTCAAATGAAACAAATATTGATATAATGAATCATGAAAAACCTGACAATAAAGGAATACCTGTGGCCCAAACAATTGAATTTAAAAACAATAAACTCAAAATAAAACTTCTCGAATCATTATACTGTAATGATGGATTAGAAGCTTATTACAACAATAACAGTGTTGGCTGTAGAGTTGAATATATTGAAAAAGATGGCATAAGAATAAAAGAAGCTGAAAAAGATGATGTTGTGACTATAAATTTTAAATATCCCGTCCCACCAAATATTGTTTTAAATAAAACTTATTCAAAAAATTTTGAAGATATAGAAAAACTTCTTTCAAAAACAAACACTAAAAAAGTTTATGTTAAAGGATCATTCAAAGCAAAAATAAATGAATCTCCTCGATTTGAAATAAATTACAAAGATTATATAATAGTTGAAACTTCTGATATTATATGCGAAAAAGCTGTTAATGTTCCAACATCAATTGAAAGAATAGAAACTCAAATAAACAAAACAGGAAATACACCTTTTGTTTTTGAAAATTTAAATATAAACTGCGATGAAAATTTGTCGATTCCAATTTCAGAAATAAACAGAATGAGAAGATCTATTTTTGAAAAACTTGAAAAAAAACTATTAGAAAAAAAACAATTCGTAATTCCAGAAAAACTTTCTATTAAAATACCTGAATTATTCGATTATGATAATATACCTATAGAATTATCTGCTAAAGTAGTTAATTTAGAACAATTAAATGCTTTAATGGAAACAAATATAAAAGATATTTATTTTGAAGACATTGAAAACTTTGAAAAAGCTTCCATTTTAGGAAAAACTAAAAATATTATTCCTGTTATACCTGTTTTTAGAACATCTGAAAACAAAGAAGAAATTGAAGCAATTATAAAAAATTGTAATCATTTGATGGGAACAAGTATTGGCGATTCTGTTTTTATTAATTCGACAAGAACAGTAGACTGTGATTTCAACTTAAACGTTTTTAATTTTAAAACGATGGAATTTTTAAAAGAAAAAGGATTTAGAAAAATAACTTATTCACATGAGTTGAATTTTTCACAACTAAAAAATATAAACCAATATTTTAATGGAAATATAGTTGTATATGGAAAAGTTCCAGTCATGCACATGAAGTATTGCCCAATAACAAACATACTAAATAACAACGTTAAAAACTGTGGATTATGTCAAAAAAATGAATATTATTTAGAAGATCGTATAGGAGAACATTTGCCTATTTTGAAATCTTATAGATGTTACACAAAAATTTACAACCCTAAAACACTATTTTTGTATGATGATATTCCAACACTTTTAGAAAACAATTTCAAAAATTTTAGACTCGACTTTACCACAGAAACTCCAGAAGAAATTAAAAATATTTATGAAGAATATTTGAATATAATTCATACAAAAGAACAAAACGAAGTTTTTAAAGAAAATTTCAAAATTAAAGGAATAACAAGAGGATATTTTAATAAGAGGTGATTTTGTGAAGAATCAAGAAAATAACGAAATTGAAAAATTGAAAAATGATTTTTCAACACTAAAAGATGATTTGGAATATCAAAATTATAAATTAAGAATGGAAATGGCTGATTTATGGAAAAAACTAAAAAAAATAGTTTTTTTAAGTTTAATAAACATAATATGTCTAATTTTTATGATGTTCGATTTGCCAGAAAACTTTATAGCCTTTTTCATTTTACTCTTTTTAGTAACTTTTGCAATTAATCTATGGTACATATTCAGGTTTGCTTTTTATAAATTTATCGAATAATAGAGGTGATTTTGTGAATAAAAATGAAGCAATTTCTCTTTTAAAAAAACATCTTAATGCCGAACATCTTTTGACTCACTCTTTAGCTGTGGGAGCTATAATGAAAGAAACTGCTGAGTATTTAAAAGAAGATCCTGAAAAATGGGAAATTACTGGAATATTACATGACCTTGATTATGAATATACCTCTGATAACCCTGAAGAACATGCTTTAAAAACTGTTGAAATATTGGAAAAAAATATTGATGAATCTATGAAAAAGGCTATATTAGCGCATAATGAAAAAAAGAATTTAGAAACCCCTTTTGAAATAGCTCTTTATGCAGCAGATGCTCTATCGGGATTAATAACTGCGGCTATTTTAGTAAGACCAGATAAAGATGTTTCAAATTTAACTTCAAAATCTCTTAAAAAGAAGTTTAAAGATAAAGCTTTTGCTAGAGGTGCAAAAAGGGAAAATATTCAAAAAATTGAAATGCTTAATATAACTCTTGAACAATTTTTTGAAATAGGCATTAAAGGACTTGAAAAAATAAAAAGCGAATTAACGCTTTAATTATAGGGGGAATTATTTTGAAAAAACTACCTATCATATTTATTTTACTTGTATGTGTTTTAACTTTTTCATGGAAAGTTCCAACGCATAATGGATACTTAAATGATTATTTAAACCTTTTCAACAGTGCTGAATCAAATGAAATAAGAGCCCTTTTAAACAACATCGAAGCACAAACTTCCGTTGAAATTGCGGTAGTTACATTAAGTACAGATGATTCAATAACCCCAAAAGATATGGCAACAGAAATCTTTAACACTTGGAACATAGGAAAAGCAGATAAAGATAATGGTCTTTTAATTTTAATCGCTTTAGACCCTCTTGAAAGAGCCGGAAAATCAAGAGTTGAAATAGAAACCGGTTACGGTCTTGAAGGTGTTTTACCAGATGGAAAAGTTGGAAGAATTATGGATGATTATATGATGAGTTATCTTTCTCAAAAACAATACGGGAAAGCCGTTATTTCTGTAATAAATGCTATAAGTGGTGTTATTACTGGAGAATTAGAAATTAATTATAATGAAAATGAAGAGTCTTTTGCAGACATAATATGGATTCTAATTTTTATACCTATTATTATAATAGGCGCTCCCTTTATAGCATATCTTTCAAAACCAAAATGTCCAAGATGTTCTAAAAGAATGTCTGTAATGAAAAACATCGTATTAGTTAGAGCTACTTACAGCTCAAGTGGAAAAGGAAAAAGATTTTTTAGATGTAGACATTGTAATTATCAATTCGAAAGACTTTATACGATACCAAGAAAAACTCATTCTTCGGGTTCTTCAAGCGGAAGCAGCGGTGGAAGTTTTGGCGGAGGTTCGTCTGGAGGCGGAGGAGCAGGAAGAAGTTTTTGATGGAAAAAGTGAAATGTTAGTTAGAAAATTCATAATTTTTTCTCTTTCCACTTTAATACTTTCAAACATATATTACATAACAGGAGGATTTTTTAATGAAAAAAGGACTTATAGCATTTTTTGTTGTTATAATAGTTTTAATTGTAGGTAGTGTTGGATGGTATTTTTCCATCTATAATAACCTCGTAACTCTTGAAGAAAGTGTAAGTTCTGCATGGTCTGAAATTGACAATCAACTTTTAAGAAGAGCTGATTTAATCCCTAACCTTGTAAACACTGTAAAAGGATATGCTGCTCAAGAAAAAGATATTTTTGAAAATATTGCAAATGCAAGAGCAGGTCTTTTAAACGCTCAAGGTCCTCAAGAAAAAATTGATGCTTCAAACAATCTTGATAGTGCTATTTCAAGGCTATTAATGGTAGTGGAAAATTACCCAGATTTAAAATCAGATTCATTGTTTATTCAATTAATGGATGAATTATCTGGAACAGAAAATCGTCTTGCAGTAGCGAGAAAAAGATATAATGATTCAGTAAGAGAATTTAACACTAAAATTAAAACTTTCCCTGCAAAAATGATTGCGAATAATAATGGATATGAAAGTAAACCTTATTTTGAAATACCTGCTGCAAGTAGAGAAAATCCACAAGTTAATTTTTAAAAAATAAAATCAGGCATATGCCTGATTTTTTTATTAATTTTTATGGATCTATGTAAAAAAGTGTGGGTAAAAATTATTGATTGATAGTTGGTTTTTGAAAAAGTTATTGAAATTTATACATAATCTAAAAACTTTTTTTACGCTCTGTCATCTCGAACGACGTTTTTTGGAGGAGAGATCTGCGCATTTTGGTTTTTTATTAAATTATTTCAAAACATAAAATCGCAAATTCGCAGATTTCTCCTCAAAAGAAGAATGCTTTTTCGTTCGAAATGACAAATCACATAATTTTCTTTTAATATTTATAAGTTTCAACTTTTTATAATTGCCCACAAAAATTTGCGGAGAATCATTTTTATAATTCAGTATTAGAACTTTCTGGAATGATTTTTCTTTCAAATTCTTTTAACTCGATTAATGCTTCGTTAGGAAGTTTATTATTTATAAGATAAAACAAATTAGAAATTAATCTATGTAAAGTCATATCATTTATTCTGTTTCCTTTATTTGCAAGATCCCATCTAGGAGCTATTTTATAGACTTTTTCAAAAATAGAATTATAATCAAAATTTCCTTCGAAAGAAATATCAAAAATTATACTATCTTTTTTTATCATGTCTGTTGGAATTACAAAATTTCCAGACGGAACTGCTGAAATGATTATATCTGATATAGAAATAAACTTTAAAATATCTGACATATCCGTATATTTTTGACATACTCTTATACTCGCATGTTCATTTAAAAGCATAAGCGATAGAGATCTTCCTACTGAAAGAGAATCGTTAATTATAGTCGCACTTTTACCTTCAATTGAAAATGGGTTTTTTTCAACATTATCAGGATACTTCCCAAAATTTTTTTTATTGTTTTCAAATATCCTATAATACCTTTTAAGAAGATAAAGTATTCCTTTTGCCGTAGGCGGAATCACGTTTTTTCGTAATTTATATTCGTCAGAATACATTTCATGCTGTATTAAATATCCTAAATAATAATTGTTTAACCCTTCAACATCTTTGTCGATAGAAACCAAATTCATAAAATGTGTATCATTAACATCATATGGTGTTGGATACATAACTATGATTCCATTCGTTTCTTTATCTTCATTATGATATTTTATGATTTTTTCAAGTTCTGCAGCAGAATTAGAAAATATTTCTTCGTATATTATTCCATAAAACTCACATATGTTTTTTATACCTTTTACATAAGAAATACTACCCGCATCATCGCTTGTTAAAACACATACAAGCTTAGGTCTTTTTAAATATTTGTTTATGAGAAATAAATTTTTATCAAATATTGGTTTGTCAAAAAGTTCTATTATCGTTTTTATATTAAACATTTTTTCATTCAATGTCTTCAACACCTTTTAAAGATGCCGGTAATTTTATTTCTACATTCATACCCATTCCAGTATCAGATTCTATATGAATTTTTCCTTTAAGCATTTTAACTGTTTTTTTTACTATAGCTAATCCCAAACCACTTCCCGGTTTATCTTTTGAAAGCCTAACAAAAGGTTTAAATAATTCTTTAACTCTTTCTTTAGGAACTCCCGGCCCCGTATCATTAACAACGATAATAAAATGTTTTGTCTTGTTATCAAAATTTATTTTAACTTCAACTTTTCCTTCATCAGTATATTTTACTGAATTCCCTATTATATTAACAAGAATTTGAATTAATTTTGTCTGATCTGTTTCTATTGTAAGAGGAATATCATGAGGGATATCTACATTTAATACACATTCTGGAGATAAAGAAGTTTCTACTATAGAAATTGATTCGTATAAAATATGTTTTATATTAAATTCTGCAATTCTAAGAGACGTTTCTCTATTAAGTTTGTTAAAAGAAGATATATCTTCAATAAGAGAATTCAAGTGCTTTGCAGATGTATAAATTCTTTTTACAAATTCTCTCATTTCATCTGCATTCATATTTTTTCTTGATAAAACCGTTTGAGCATACCCCAAAATAGCTGTAAGAGGCGTTCTCAATTCATGAGTTATAAAACTTAAATATACAGTATTTAATTCATTAGCTTCTTTTTCATGATCTCTAGCATTTTTCAAAGTTAAAAAAATAGATGCAAAACTTGAAAACATTTTTATCATCTTTTTAGTAAAATCACTAAACTTTTTTATTTGAAAATTATCAATATACAAATGACCGACAACTTTCCCGCTTATTTTTAAGGGGCAAATTAAGGTTAACATTCTTTCTTTATTTTTATGAATATTTTGAAGTATTTCCATTGATTTATTTCCAATATGATCATAATGTTTAATATTTTCAACTTCTATCAAATCATCATCAAAATGTTGTTTTATATAAGAATCCTCAAGCGGAAATTCAATTTTAGATAACATTTTTTCATCATAACAATACCCAACAATAGGCTTATAAATAGCCCCTTCTATTTTCCATATAGAACCACACTTTGCTTCAGATATGCTTCTGACAGCAACTTCAAGAAGTTTATACAAAAAATCTCTTTCGCTTTCTTCACCCGTTATTAAAGAAGAAAGCTCTGTCATCGCATCTAATTCTTTCATATAGTCATCAAAACTCAATTCATGCTGCATAATTTCCCCCTGCCCTTTAATTATTAATTAAACATTCATTTTGTAACTATTATACCACAAAAAGATAGAGAAAAACAAACAAAATTCATTTTATTAAGAAATTTTTAATGTAGCTTCTTCTTTTTTCATCTTTTAAAACTTCAATATTTTTATGAGAAGCAAAGTCCATTTCTGTATAATACATAGATGTCGATTTAGTAGAAGGAGTTGGAGTAAAAATTTGAACATTTTCGACTTTAAATTCTTTTGAATTTTTCAATCTTTTTTTCATTTTTTCTATATTTTCAAACTTTTCTCCAGGATGCCCTACTATTAAATAAGCAGAAAAATCTTTTTTTTGATTATTTTTTTTATTAAATTTATTCAAATCATCAATAAATTTTTCTGTATAATTGAATGACGGTTTGCTCATAATTTTTAAAATTTCATCTTCAGTATGTTCAGGAGCAATTTTTATTCTACCAGGAGTATGATTTTTTAACAAAATTTCTAAAAATTCTTCAGAATATTTTTTATCGTTATAAATCAAGTCAAGTCTTATGCCTGAAGATATAAAAATTTTTTTAACTTTATCTAAATTCGATACTTTTTTTAACAAATCAATATATCTTTTGTGATTTATTTTTAAATTGGGACATACTTTTTCACCTATACAATTTTTATCTTTACAAGCACCTATTTCAAGTTTCAATTTACATTCAAATCCGTACATATTAGCAGTTGGACCGCCTATATCTGAAATATAACCGTTAAAATCTTTATCTTTTGTAAGTTTAATTATTTCATTTATTATTGATTTTTCACTTCTTGTTTGAATAGTTCTCCCTTGATGGAGGGTCAACGCACAAAAACTGCACTCTCCATAACAACCTCTATGAGAAGTAATAGAATTTTTAACCGTTTCCAAAGATTTTACATAACCTTTTTTTAAATCATATGGATGAACTTTTTTAGTATAATTTAAAGCATAAACTTCATCCATTTCTTTTTCTAAAAGTGAAAACTGAGGTTTGTTTTGAATTACGTATCTATTTAAATGTTTTTGAATTAATCCTCTTGAATTTAAAGGATCATTGTTTTTATGCAATATATTAAAAGCTTCTAAATACTTTAATTTATTTTCAGAAACACTTTCTAAAGAAGGCATTTCTATAAAATCTTTCAATTCAGAAACATCAGAACTTTGATAAACTACTCCACGTAATTTTTTGCATTCATCAATTCCAAAACCCTTTTTAAAATTGTTTGCTATTTGAATAATTGTTTTTTCGCCCATTCCATAAACAAGAATATCTGCTTTTGAATCTAGCAAAATAGAATTTTTCACCTTGTTCTGCCACCAATCGTAATGGGCCATTCTTCTTAAACTTGCTTCAATTCCACCCAAAATTATTGGAATATTTTTAAAATATTTTTTTAACAAATTACTGTAAACTATAGTTGCTCTATCTGGTCTTGGTCTAAACAATTTATCAGGTGAATACGCATCTTCTTTCCTTTTCTTTTTAGATGCTGTATAATTTGAAACCATAGAATCTAAATTACCTCCAGTAACCCCAAAAAAATATTTAGGAATTCCCAACCTTGTTATATCTTTTTCGCTTTTCCAATCAGGTTGAGAAATAACTCCTACACTTAATCCACATATTTCTTTTAAAACTCTTGCAATAATTGCTACACCAAAAGAAGGATGATCAACAAAAGCATCGCCAGTAATAAGAATAACATCGAGCTGATCTATATTTAATTTTTTCATTTCTTCTTTAGACATCGGAATATCCATTTTTATCTTCCTTTCATTATTATTTATTTTAATTATACCCCTTTCCTTTCAACTTTCCAACTAATATGGTATAATTTTAATTATAGAAAAATTTTAAATCTTAATTTTTTAAGGGAGGTGGAATTATTTTTAAAAATTCCGAAGAAAACAAAATAATATTTGATGAAATAATTCGTCTTAACAACAAAAGATTATTTTTCGCCTCTATTGCAGGAATTCCTTTTAGTATAATTCAAATAATAGCTTTATTAATTTTTAAAAATGCAAAAGACCATTCAGCATTTTATTTTTATGATACTTCTTTTATTATTATTTCAATAATTTTATTTTTATCCAGCTTTTTTGTTCTGTACAATTATATATTTAAAAAAGAGAAAAACATAACTTATTTAACTAAATTAATTCAAACAACTTTTGTATACATAATTTTTGCCGAAGGAATATTTTTATGTTTTCCATCTCTTTTAACTAGTTACAGAGGACTTCCTTTCATTATAGCTTGTGCCGTCAATGGTCTTATTATATTTACAAAACCTTTTTTTACTGTTATAAATTATATAATTTTTTACGGGATTTTTTTTCATATGATTGAAAAAAATTTTAGAAATAATATTGAAATTATAAATACGTATAGAATAATTGGTCTTGTATCAATTATTTTAGGAATTTTAATTTCACTAACAATATGGAAAATAAATTTTATTAATTTAAAACAAAAACTTATGATATCAAATAAAAATGATCTCTTAAAACTTAAGGCGAATTATCAAAAAACTATAGCAGAAATATCCTTTGATTTTATAAACGTTAATATAAACAATATAGATGAAAAAATTCAAAATCTTCTTAAAAAATCTGGAATTGTTTTAAATGTTGATAGAACATATGTTTTTCAATATGCCAAAAACAAAGATTTTGTTAAAGAAACTCATGAATGGTGCGATAAAAATATAACTTCTAGAAAAGACGTTTTTCAAAATTTTTCTTTATCTAGAACACCTTGGATTGCTGAAACAATAAGAAAAAAAGGTATTATACTAGTTGAAGATATTGATACATTACCTCAAGAAGCTTCTTTAGAAAAAGAACTTTTTAAAGAAGGAAAAATTAATTCTTTAGTTTTAATTCCTATGATTCAGAATTCAAAAGTTATCGGATATTTTGGATTTGATTCTTTAAAAAGAAAATTTTATCTTGATGAAGAAAAATATGAAATTATAAATATTATAGGAAATATTTTAGCAGATGCTTTAACAAAAGTTAAAATCGAAACTGAAATGATTTTAGCTAAAAAAACTGCTGAAAAAGCCAATAAAGCCAAATCTGAATTTCTTGCAAATATGAGCCATGAAATTAGAACTCCTTTAAATGGGGTCATTGGATTTACTGAACTTTTAAAAAGCACGAATATTTCTCCTGTTCAAAAACAATATATAGATATAATTTCTTCATCCTCTAAATCACTTCTCGCAATAGTAAATGATATTCTTGATTTTTCAAAAATTGAATCGAAAAAAATAGAATTAGATATTGAAAAATGTGATGTTTTAGAACTTATAAATAATATTTTTAGTTTAATAAAAGTACAAGTTGAAGACAAACCACTAGAAATGATTTTAAACTTTTCAGAAAACATTCCAAAATATGCTTTTTTTGATTCTTTAAAATTAAGACAGATATTGACAAACCTTTTAAGTAATGCCATCAAATTTACAGAAAAAGGTAAAGTAGAGTTGGAAGTAAAATTTTCAGAAACTGATGATAAAAAAGGTGTTTTTGATTTCTTTGCTAAAGATACCGGAATAGGAATAAGCAAAGACAACCAGAAAAAACTTTTTAAAGCTTTTTCTCAAGGTGATACTAGTATAACAAGAAGATATGGCGGAACTGGTTTAGGTCTTGTTATATCAAATTTATTAGCAGAAAAAATGGGTAGTAAAATTAATTTTAATAGCATTTTAGGCGAAGGATCAACATTTTCATTCTCTATAATTGCTGATTATGATTATTCTGAAAAAAAAGAAAATATTAATGAAAAAAAAGATTTTGAAATTTTTGATAAAATGGAACATTCTTTAAACATATTAATCGCTGAAGATGTTCCTATGAATATGCTTTTAATTAAAACTATAATTAAAGATATAATACCTAATTCTCAAATTTTTGAAGCCGAAAATGGTTCAAGAGCAGTTGAAATTTTTGAAAAAGAAAATATAGATATAGTATTCATGGATGTTCAAATGCCTGTTATGGATGGATTAATAGCTACTGAAAATATTAGAAAAATCGAAATAAATCTAAAAAAACACACTCCTATATTCGCTTTAACCGCAGGAGCTTTAAAAGAAGAAAAAGAAAATTGCATGAAATCTGGAATGGATGAGTTTTTAACAAAACCTATAAATAAAAAACTTTTGATAAAAACTTTAAAAAAATATTTTAATAATGAAAAAATAATAAAAGAAGAATATATTGATAATTTTAATAACCTTGAAAGTTTTGATAAAAATGAATTAATGGAAAGAATAGACAATGACCAAGAATTATTTCAAGAAATGCTTAAAATTGTTTTTGATTTCGATAAAGAATTCATCGATCTTTCAGAAGCAATAAAGAAAGAAGATTTTGAAACCATCAAAATAAAAGCTCACAGTATAAAAGGAGTCGCAGCTAATTTCAGCTTTGTGCGACATGAAGTCGTAATATAGATTGCTTGAATAAAGCTACTCCTTCCATTTGGGGTATTCCTATTTCTGCATGCATTAGGAGTAATTCTTTTGTGTGAAGCCAGAAAGACAATATGGGAAAC